>ENA-OROR01000415-OROR01000415.1-human-gut-metagenome-genome-assembly--contig:-NODE-415-length-38805-cov-12.733806_pt1 | contig 38805 bp, 38 predicted proteins | sample MGYA00242135_ERZ509060 | MGnify/ENA primary metagenome ERZ509060 (study PRJEB26280, sample SAMEA2338742) | human gut metagenome | biome: human gut; feature: human-associated habitat; material: faeces... | reverse complement strand
CATTGCCAGCCAAGATGTACGCTCAATCTCTGCCAGACAACACATTGTTCCAACAGATAGACTTGCTTGTAGTTCAGTTCCTTGTGAGCTTCGCCATACTGTTTGACATACTCTAAGGATAACGCCACATCTGAAATCTGGTCGGCACTCATACGGGTGCTTGCGTCAGCTCTGGTCTTGTAGCCATTCTTAAAATCTGTATTGATGTCTATACAGTAAGCGTCCTCGCCCTCAACAGTCAAATGTCCCTCGTTAAAGGTAGAACCAATCGAACCGTCATTCATTACTTTTTCTACGATACCGACACGTTCCTCTGATTCCGTCCAGTATTGCTTGCTTTCTGCATGGACGGCGGTACTCGGTAAAGCAGTAACGACAGTCGCAAAGGCAAGTACTCCCGTACACAATCGTTTCAATATCTTTTTCATAATTCTAAATGCTCCTTTCATTTTGGGTAAAAAAATAGACGCTCAATATTGAACGTCTTACATTGAAAAGGGATACTTTTTACAAGTACCCCTCAAATCTAATATTTAATTGTTTGTGTTCCCACACTCTATATCAACAACTACTGAAACATTGATATAGTTTTTTATCTCTTTATTTCTGATTTTATCGCCCTCGCTCGTAAAGACTATATGCTTAAAAAAGTGCCTAAAATTAAGGATTTCTACATAGTTCGTCTTTGTAGCAACACACAAGTCTCTATATGAGATGTATTTGGAAACATATCTATTGGCTGAATACGTTCTACACGATATCGGTTTTGTAAAACAGCTAAATTCTTTCCTAGTGTTGCAGGATTACAAGATACATAAACAATGTTCTTAATTTTACTTCTTAAAATACAATCCAGCATTGCATCATCCAAGCCACTTCTTGGAGGATCTACTACCAGCACATCAATATTTCTTTTCTTAGAAAGATATATAAGTTTATCAGCTGCATCTGCACATAGGAAAGAAACATGTTCACATCCATTTTTCTTTGCATTCTGATTTGCATTCACAACTGCATCTTTAATGCTTTCAATTCCAATAATTTCTTTAGCCTTATCTTTTAGATACATGGAAATTCCACCAATTCCACTGTAAGCTTCTACCAGCAGATTGCACTTAGCAGGAATCATAGCTGCTATATTACGATACAACTGTATAGCCTGTTTCGTATTCAACTGGAAAAAAGAACGTGGTGAAATCTGCAGCTGTATATCTTCAAGCTGTAAAGGAAGATATTTTTCTCCTGCAAGCAAGACAACTTTTTTTCCAAACACTTCTGTTGTTTTCTTTGTCGTATGTACACTTTGCCATAAACTGTACATGCCCTTGATCTGCATCAGTTTCTGTATTAAAGATGCACCAATTTCATTTTCTCCTGTTACCAAGGTACATTGATATTTTCCATCAAAGCCACGTACAATTAAATTTCTTAATCCTTTTTTTGTCTTATGAGAATATGCTTCCATATGTGCATTATTTAAAACTTTCATAATCTCTCTACGAATTTCTTCTAACCCTTTATCATGAATGATACATTTTTTTATTCCCAGGAAATAATTCGTATTTGGTAAAAACATTCCACTTTCTAAATATCCTTCATCAACACCACAAGGCATTTTAAACTGATTACGATAGGCAAAAATATCTTCACTTGGTAAAACATTACTGATTCTTCTAGGATCTACCTGAGCATATTTAATAAGTGACTGTTTTAAAATCTCTCTTTTATATTCCAATTGTTTTGGATAACGTACATGCATTAGAGAACAGCCGCCGCATACATGCTGCAAATGACATTTAGGCTGCATACGATCTTTATTTTTTGATACAATCTTTAATACTTCCCCGCGTGCATAGCGTTTATTTTTTTCTGTAATCTTAATATCAACAATTTCTCCAATCATTGCTTTGGGTACAAAAACAGGAAGATGATCAATATATCCTATTCCTTCTCCATTGATTCCAACTTTTTTAATTTCCACTTTCATAATGCTTTCCTCTATTTTCTTTCTATCAGTTTACTGATTTTATGTGATATATGAATTGCTAAATCATAAAATCTTCCATGTTTTAAAGGAAGATGCTGTTCATATCCATATTCATCTTCAATTACTAAATTTAAACAAAAGCCAAAGTAAATAATACACGATATTAAATAGATTGCCAACAATAAAGTTACCAAAGATGCTAAAGGACCATAAACATCCTGATATGATGTAAATTTTGTAACGATCATTACAAATAAAGTTGCCAAAAGCAATACCCCAATGGTAGAAAACATAGCACCTGCCAAACCAAATGACCAGTCACGCTTTCGAAAACTTAAAGTTCGATACATAAAATAAAAGACCAGCAGCATAATACCAGAAAAAATAAACGGTAAAAAATCAAAAAAATTAGTCGCGATATAAGCACAGGCAATAAATAAAAATGCCATCAACACAAAAATAATAACAGATTTTATACGTATTGACCATTTTGGAACTTCCACATGTTCATGAGAAGCACTAATTAGCAGAAAGGAAAAAATACTTTTGCTGGCTAGATAAAACGATACACACATCGTAATGATAAAAGAAGTAATATTATAATCTTTATCTGTGAAAAAAGAGAAAATCTGATCGATCATTTCCGTATTATTATCAGGTATAAAATGCAAGATAAAATTTAATAATATATCTTCAGAGAGATATGCATATTTAAACAGTAAAGCCACGATTAAAACTGAAGGAGCTAATGCCAGTAATAAAGAAAATGCAAGGGAATACTTAAATAAGCTTCCTTCAAACGAGGTAAATTCACGATACAGATATACGAGTTTTTTCATAACTTGCCTCCTATAGGATTATTTCAGGCTACGAAGATAGTTTACCACCTTTTCTGTATCTGTACCAAGAACAAAACAATAATATTGTCCTATTTTCCCTTCCCATGAAGCATTTATACGCTTTTCTAAACCAGGTATTGTATTTTTCCATGTATTGAGTATATTTTCTTTTCGATATGAAATTGCATTTTTTACTTCATCTAATACAGTATCATCTGCCTGAAAAAAGGCAATTTCACCAAGTTGTGGCTTTACTACACTTGAAAATACATATGCCTCTTTCGCATGTGCTACCACAAATCCATATTCTTCTTCTATTTTCGTATCTTCCCATGGAATTTCATTTAACAATTCCATTTCTAATGTTTTATCTGTAATCTGTTTATTTATATTATATATAACTTTTTCTACATTCAGATTTCCTTTTTCAAAACTTCCCATTTTATCACATCCAAAAAGACATAAAAAAGCAAACATACAACAAAACCATTTTTTCAACATAAAAAACCTCCTGTTTCAATGTATGCCCAAATAACAATAGAAATGAAAAAAAGCTGACATTTATCAGCTTAATCATTGCTTGCCCAATAAGGGACTTCACTTCCTCTTCGAATCAAAACAGCTTTTTGAAATTCTGTTTGATTTAAAAATTCCAAAATTTCAAGTTCTTCCTCTTCACTGCATCCAATCAGCAGTTTTACTTCACAATCTTTTTTTAAAATGTCTGCACTGACAACAACAGATTGTACCAGATTTGATTTTTCACTTCCTTTAAATACATCAATAGGAGCCTGATCAGAACCTGTTGTATCACACAAGTAACCATAATCTACTGGATAAATCAGATTGCTGTATTTGTAATGACATGTATTACGTGGTCTATCAACTACCAATTTGCTTGATAAATATAGTGTGTCTAATTTCTGCCAGAAAAAAGCATTGTTTTCATATGCGCTCATAAGTACCCTCCTTTAGAATTTTACTGTAATCTTATCTCTTGTAATGTCCTTAATTGTTTTACATCCAGACATTGCCATAGCCTCTTTTAATTCCAGAGCAATCTTTTCCATATAAATACGAATACCTTCTCTGCCTCCGCCAATTACAGCATGCGATACAGGTCTTCCAATCAATACACCATCTGCACCTAAAGCCAATGCTTTAAACACATCATTTCCAGTACGGATTGCCCCATCTACAAATATTTTCATACGTCCATCCACAGCTTTTACAATTTCTTCCAAAACTTCAATACCAGCTAAAGAATCATCCAGTACTCTTCCTCCATGATTGGAAACAATAATACCATCTGCGCCTGCTTCCAATGCTTTTAAAGCACCTTTCACACTCATGATTCCTTTTAAGATAAAAGGCAATGAACAATTGGATGTAATTTCTTTCAAATCTTCCACTGTTTTAAAACCTACCGGCGTTACACTTTTTCTTAAATTCGTTAATCCACTGGCATCAATATCAGAAGCGATTGCTAAAGCATTTGCCTCCTGTGCCATCTGTAAACGCCACTGCATAGCTTCCTTCTCCCATGGTTTCACCGTTGGAATACCATATCCATTATGTTTTTTTACAATACCTGTAGGTCCTGTAAACATTTCATCGTGCATTCCATCCCCCGTAAAAGCCAAGGTACCTGCTTCCAGACATCCAGCAACAAGTTCCTCTGTATAAGTTAAATCATCTAAATCTGCCCCATAATTTTGCTTGATTCCACTAATTGGTGCTGCGTATACCGGTAAAGATACGGGATGTCCAAAAAAATCTGCATTCGTAGAAATTTCTTCATTTCCTGTTATTGTATCCATCGTAATAAAGATTTCTTTCAACATCTTTGCATTTCTAACAAAAGATTCCCCACTGCCTTTTCCTCCAGGACCTGGAGTTTCCCCTCTGCATGCCAAGCCATTGCATACAGGGCAACAGCGACAAATTTTACATTTTTTTCTAGCTTCTGAATAAACGTCTTCCCATGTTTTCATTTTTACACATCACTTTCTATTGTGTCATTCCTATTATACTGTTTATGAAAATATTTATCAAGGGTTTAAATATACTTTCATTTTTTGTTTCATTTTGTAAAGAGAAACATATAAAAGATGCTTACTGAAATTGCTTTCTTACCTTTCTTTTCCACATCCATTATCTTATATAAAAAGAAGGTGTCTGACACCTTCCATACATTAAAATACTTCTATCGTATAAGCTGTAGTAAATGTTTTTTGAGGAGATAAGATCATAGTTCCTTCACGATGATAAAAATCTTCTTTTACTTCTGAGAAATCTGCATGTCCATACCATGGCTCTAAACAAACAAATGGTGCATCTTTCTTAGCAGTCCATAGTGCTACATACGGATATCCTGCAATTGATATTTTAACACCATGTCCTTTTTTACCTTCCAAGGTTAAATAAGCACTTTTTGTTCCTTTATATATCAACGTTTTATAGCGATCAAATGTTTCATAATCACATGGAATCTCCTGAAGTTCTACATTTTCCAGTTTATATGGTTCTTTTTTCTCCACATCAAATACTAGCTGCTGCATCTTTTCCGGATTTGAAAAACGCATTGTGTAATCTTCAAAACGCTCTTCCTCACATAAAGGACAATTAAATCCAGGATGAAGTCCAAAACTAAATGGCATTTCTTTATCTCCTGTATTTTTTATATGATAAGTTACCGTCAGCATATTATCTTTTAATTCATATGCAATTTCATAATGAAAATCAAATGGATACTGTTTTTTTGTATCCTCATTGCTGTTTAATTCCATTACAATCTGTTTTCCATCATCTTGTCTGCATGTTAATGTAGCATAACGAATCAAGCCATGATTTTTCATCGCATAAGACTTTCCTTCGATTGTATAATCATTTGTATAGGTATTCCCTACCATTGGAAATAAAGAAGGATTTTTTCCACTCCAATAAGTTTCATCTCCCTGCCACATATACTGAATACCTGTTTCTTTGTCTGTAAAACTTTGAATTTCTCCACCTTTTTCTACAAAGGTAACAATATAACGTTCATTTTCAAGCTTCATAATTTCAACTCCTTCTATATTATTTTTAATTCTTCACAGATGTTGTACAAGCCATCTTCATCAATATGCGCACATACGCGATCTGCAGCCTGCTTTGCTTTTTCATTTCCATTTCCCATCGCAATGCCTAGTCCTGCTTCTGTTAACATACCTACATCATTGGCTCCATCCCCAAAACATACAATATCATCCAATGAGATTCCCCATTTTTCACATATATAAGCAACTGCTGTCCCTTTATCACATGCTTTCGCAGTAAATTCTAAAACGTTTGCACTATGTTCCACAATATAACAGTCCTGCATCAATTGTTTTAACTGTTTAACCTGATACGCTTTATCAGGATATGCCAGCATATTGAAAACTTCCTCCTGCTCATATGCTTTTACTAGCGGATAATTTAAATACAGTTTAAAAAATTTATCAAATACAGATGCATCACAGCTTTCCGCAAGACAATCCTTGTCATATGTAGAATAGCGAACAGGAATTTTTTCTTTATGACAGTAGGCAATCAGTTTTTCTACTGCAGGTGAATCAATTCCAAATTTTTGAATAATTTTATCATCTTCTATAATTAAAGATCCTCCATCATAAATCTTCACATCAAAAGGATATTCTCTAAAAAAAGAAGGCAGATGTTTTGTTTCATAGCGACATCTGCTTGTCGCAAACCCAACTTTGTATCCTTTTTTCTTTGCTTTTATCAAAAGATCTTTTGTCGATGCAGGAAGATCATGTACACGATGCGTATACAATGTAGAATCTACATCAAAAAATAATGCTTTTATTTGTTCCATAAACACTCCTCTGTTTCGCTTTCCATTATATCATGTCTTACTTTGTATAAAAAGTAAAAATAACAAACTGCAAATTTTTATATAAGCATCATAAAACCAGTCACTCTTCCAGCTTTTCATACAATTATCAATTGATAAAATGTAAAAAAGATGGATATTTTCTCAAATATCCATCAAATACATAATTTTAAAATGCTTCTTTTCCTTTTACATAAGTCATTTCAACAGAATAATCATCATTTAATACAACAACGTCTGCATCATATCCTGCAACTAATTTTCCTTTACGATCATCAATTCCTAAATAACGTGCAGGATTAATTGTACAAGAGTTAATTGCATAATCCCATGGAATCATTGCTTTTTCTACCAATACTTTTAATCCCTGGTTTACTTTTAATGTAGAACCAGCCAATCCTTTTGTTGTTGTCAAATGTGCACTTCCATCTGGATAAAGTTCAATTTCATTTCCACCAAACAATACCTTTGTACCTACAGGAAGTCCTTTTACCATCAAGGCATCTGTTACCATGATCGTATAATCACGTCCTTTTGCCATAAACAAATCATTTAAGGCTTCTGGTGTAGAATGGTTTCCATCACAGATGACTTCTCCAAATACATCGCGGAAACGCATTGCAGCACCTACAAGACCTGGTTTACGATGATGGAATGCAGTCATACCATTAAAAATATGTGTCATTCCTGTTGCCCCATGTGCAATTCCCATTGCAGCCTGTTCAAAAGTAGCAGCAGAATGTCCCATGCTTACACGAATACCATTTTCTACGCAATATTTTGTTAATTTGAAATCATCATCCTGCTCTGTTGCCATCGTAATAACTTTAATCAATCCATTTGCTGCTTTTTGATAGCGTTTGAACTGTTCTACATCTGGTTTTACGATGCACTGTTCTGGCTGAGCACCTTTATATTCCATATCTAAATAAGGTCCTTCAAAATGAATACCTACGATTTCTGCACCTTCATATCCTTCTTCTACAACTTTCGCAACATTAGCGACAGCTTTTGTCAATACTTCCTCTGTTTGTGTAATTGTAGTAGGACAGATAGAAGTAACACCTTCTTCAGGAATATGCTTCATCCAGTTACGAAGTCCTTCTGGTTCAGCATCATTTGTATCAAAACCATATGCACCATGTGTATGTACATCAATAAATCCTGGAACGATTCGACGATCCCCATAATCTTTATCTACTTCTTTTGTACCATATGAAAAAATATTTTTAATTTTTCCATCTTCCATTTCAAGCTGTGCTTCCATAAAATGTCCACACACCCAAACTCTTTTACTTTGAATAATCATATGCAACCTCCTATTGAATATCTCTATATTTATTATACTCTTCTCACCCTCTTTGTAAATCCGGAAACACTTTCATTTTTCAATTTGTACATATATTCCGTTAAAAAGTGCAAATGCGTAATTTTTGTAACATAAATGAGCATATGAATAGACAGAGCACTTCTTTCCATTATATAATAGATAAGAGGTGAACGAAAATGAAAAAGGCTATACAAATCAAAGAAAATATATATTGGGTAGGTGTACATGATTTTAACTGCCGAAAATTTCATGGAGAATTATTCCCTATTGAAGATGGGACTACATATAATGCATATCTAATCGTAGATGAGCAAGTTACATTAATTGATACTGTTGAAGAAGAATTTTTAGATATTATGCTGGAACGTATTCAATCTGTTATTGGAGATCGTCCTGTTGACAATATTATTGTTCAGCATGCGGAACCTGATCATTCCAGCGGTTTCTTAAAAACGATGCAGAAATATCCTAACGCTGTTCCTTATGCCAGCAATGCCGGTGTAAAACACATGCTGGAACAGTATTTTAAAGAATATGCATATAATAAAGTTAAAACCGGTGATACATTATCTATCGGAAAGAATACATTAACATTTGTGGAAATGCCTATGATTCACTGGCCAGATAATATGTTAACCTATCTTCCAGAATCTAAGATTGCATTTTCAAACGATGCATTTGGTCAGCATATTGCCAGCTACAAGTTATTTGATGATGAACATAGTTTAGAAACATGTCTGGACAAAGCGAAAGATTATTATGCAAATATCGTTATGCCATATGGATTGCAGGTAAATAATAAATTAAAACAAATTTTAGATATGAATCTTGAATTTGATATGATTGCTCCAGCACATGGTGTTATTTGGAGAAGTTATATTTCAGAATTGCTGGAAGCATATAAACAATTCGCAAATTTCTCTTCAAAAGATAAAGTGGTAATCGTTTATGAAAGTGTATGGAAACACACACAGATGATGGCAGAAGCATTGGCAGAAGGAATTGGAAGAAGCGGTGTTGAAGTTAAAGTATTTAAAAATTCAGAAACTTCTACATCTCTAATTATGAAAGAAATACTGGATGCAAAAGCAGTTCTTGCCGGAAGTGGAAATTATAATAACTGCATGGCTCCAGGCATGGCAAGTTTCCTTGAAAAACTGGCAAGCTGTAAAATCAAAGGAAAGAAAGCTTTAGGATTTGGTTCTTATGGATGGGCTAATGTAGTCACAAAGGAAATCAATGCTCGTTTAGAAAAAGCAGGTTTTGCTCCTGTAGTTGATGAAAGTGTTACAGTAAACTTCACACCAAGCCATGATGATTTGAATGCATTAGAAGAACTTGGTGAAAAAATCGCTGACGCAGTAAAAAACATGTAATAAGCAGCAGAGAAATCTGCTGTTCAGGTTGTTGACAAACTATATATTTTGAAAATATATAAAACCAATTTAAAAAAAGTGGTAGAAAGATTCCTTTTACTAGGTGATTTTTGGTAAATGATAGCTTAAAATCACCTGTTTTTTATACAAAAGTGGGGATAAAAAAAGACCGAATGACAAAGTCTGCTCAAAGAGCGACTTTGTCAACGGTCTGAGCAGCAGAGAAATCTGCTGTTTTTTTTCATGTAAGCGAAAAATAAAAGACATTACAGAAATCAACTCTATAATGTCTTTTACTTAAATAATCTTATTTTTCATTAAAATGCACCAAAATACTGCATATTTCACTCTTCGTTCCAACTCGCATATTTGGTCCAAAAAGCCCAACTCCAGATGTTACAATGTTGTGCATTGTACCTTTCTGCAAATAACCATAAGAATTTTCCCACATTAGTTTTACAAATAAATTCCCAGGAAATAACTGTCCATCATGCGTATGCCCGCTTAAATCCAAATCTACACCAGCATCCGCCATTTCCTGCAATTCTTTCGGCTGATGGTCAATCATGATAATCGGCTTTTCCCTATCCATGTTTTTTGTAATTTCCATCGGTGATTTTCTTTGCTTTTTCGTATTTCCTCTTTTATAAGCATCTGGTCGTCCATACACATAAAAAGAATTATCAATTAGTACACCCTCATCTTTTAATAATTTAATTCCAGCTTTTTTTAAGAAATCATCCATTTCTTTACTGCTTTCTTTATGTTTATCATCATCAAAAGTAAATCCTGCCAGTATTTTTTCTTCTACATCATGATTCCCATAGCAGGCATAAACTCCATATGTACTTTTTATATTTCTTAACGTTTTTGCGATTTCCTCTGGCTGGTATACTGCTGCATATTCATTATCAAAAATATCTCCTGCAACCACGACCAAATCTGGTTTCTCTTTGTTTATTTTTTCAACCATTTGTTTCATATGCAAATTTCCAATATTATAGCCTAAATGCATATCTGCAACAAGTACAATGCGTAAATCTTTTCGATTCTCAACCGTTTTATTTACATTTACTTCATAATCGGTTGTTTTTATCACACTGGCATTGTATACACCAATACCGCTTATAAGCACAAGAATACAAAGACAAAGTGTTCCAACAAAAACACAGCCCTTTCTGGAAAATAAGAATTCTTTGCGAGAAAAAGAAATCTTTTTTAAAACTATACGAAGAAAATCCACAATAAATAAAATTAGTAGAATGTATAAAAGAATACCTAGCCAATAATTGCTAATTACCTTTAAAAATTTATGGAAAAGGTTTTGTGGAAACAACATAGAAGTTAGTAAAGAAGTAATTACAAACAAATAAACGACTCCTATGATTCCCTTGACCAGTGGTTTATCAAACAGCAAATGACAATGCTTTAGCCAATGTGTCCACCGTTTCCATATATACCAGCATAATATCAAATAAACAGGAGCTAAAAACAACGCTAACATAACATCACCTCTTCACACTTATTCCTTCTCCCATATTTGGGTTCGATAAAGAATAGATTTGATCTGCTCCATATATACATAAAAAGGATAGACATACCATAATCAGCACCTTTTTTGATATCTTATGAAGAAGATTATCAATGCAAGGAGCAAGAAAATAAACAATAAACAAGCTTCCCAAACCAAAAGCAAGCAGACCTTCTGCACAAATTCTTCCATGAAGATTCAAAAAATAATCACTGTAATCCCACCATCTTACACCATTATGCATACGTTCCAATACATACGATGCACCATATTCTACAACACCACATACAAGCATGGCACTCAAAAATTCAATAAAAGGCTTTTTACGAAATTTCTTTAGTAATATCAATATCAAAATACTTCCACTTCCATAAATAGGCAGCCATGGACCATGCAAAATACCTCTGTTTACAAATTCCTGATATCTAAAAAGATGCAATCCAACTTCCCAGATCCACCCTAAAAAAGACATAGCAAAAAATATGATAATTAAAGATAATATAGAGTATGTTCGATCATAGTGCAAATTTTTTATAACAAAATTTTTAATTTTAAAAGTAGATATACCTTGTTTCAAGTCCGTTGCATCTAATGAAGGTGTTCCCTCAATTCGCATACCCCTTTTATAAAATACATTACTTTTTATATATCGTATATTTCTGTTTAAATATAACATTACCCTTTCCATACATTTCACCGCCTTTATAGAAGCATTTTTCTACTTTACACAATTATTTTATAATTCATTTCTAAAAAAAATCTAAACAAGTTCAAAAAAATTATATAAATTTAAAAAAGCACTCTCATCTTTTACAAGAATCAAGTGCATTTTTTCTTATTTTGATTCTATAAATCTTACAGCTGTACCATAAGCAATGACTTCGGCTGCACCACCCATGATAGCACTGGAAGCATATCGGATATTCACAACTGCATCTGCTCCTAGATTTTCTGCCTCTTCAACCATTCTGTTTGTTGCCAGTGCTCTTGCCTCATTCATCATTTCATTATAAGCTTTAAGTTCACCGCCAATAAGTGTTTTTAGTCCTTGACTAATATCCTTTCCTATATTTTTTGTTTGAATTGTACTTCCTTTTACCAATCCCAGCATTTCAAATGTTTTACCTGAAATATAATCCGTATTTACTAAGATCATCTTCTTCACCCTTTCTTTTATAAACACTCTTTGAAAACATGAATCCAAAGATACATCAATCCCGCTGATCAAAATTATCTTTTTTCCTTGCGATTTCTTTTCATCGTGTATACAGTTAATAGAAAAATTCTGCGATAACAAAAAGAACAATTATCAAAAAACCTATTCCAGCAATTATAAATTCACCTTTAAATCGACGTAAACTACCTTGGAGTTCTTCTTGTTTAGCGACCCATTTCTTATTTAATTTCTTATAACTTTTTGACATTTTGCTCACTCCTTTGCTAAGTAATCCTTCCTCTAATTTCATACTACTCTTATGTAATATTCTTGTCAACTAGCATTCGTTCCATAAAAAACCGCTACTTATTTCATAGCGGTCTAACTAACTATATTTATTTAGAAAGCAATTCCTGAATTGCGGCTACATCTTCCTGTGTTCCTGCTCCATCTACTTTATATAAGCATGGAACATTGTATTCTTTAGCGATGATATCTCCTGCAAAACAGTAAGTATCCGCATGACGTTCCATACTACCTGAAACAACAACACCTTTTAGATGTGCATGTGTATTTTTCAAAAATTCTTCTACGATTGCAGGTACGATTCCATGTCCATCTGTATATGTAAATAGAACGAAATCTTCGTTTACCTCTAAATCTGCTGTTTCTATCTTAATAGCTTCTTCTGAAACCATTTTTGCTAGTTTTTCAACTTTTCCCATTCTTGATGCATAATATATTTTCATAAGTATTACCTCCATTTATTTTACACATATAGAATAGCAAAAATAGTTATATTTGGCAAACATTATGCTCATACATAAATAAAAACTCACAGCAAGGTTTCAATGCATATACCTTACTGCAAGTTTGTTTAATTTATTTATGATTAGTACATTCCACCTTGTGGCATTGGAGGAAGTGGTGCTTCTTTTTCTTTCATAGATGCAACACCTGCTTCAGTTGTTAAGAATAAAGCAGAAATACTTGCGGCATTTAACAATGCGCTTCTTGTAACTTTGGTTGGATCAATAATTCCTTTTTCAAACATATTGACCCATTCTCCAACTTTCGCATCAAATCCAACATTTTCTTCTGCATGTTTTTGCTGGTCCACGATATCTTCCGCATTGTATCCAGCATTTTCTGCAATCTGTGCAATTGGCGCAAGCAATGCATCCATAACAACTTTAATACCTTTTTGTACATCTACAACATCAGATTTTAATTCATCTTTTAAGGCAACATAAGCTTCTACCAAAGCTGCTCCTCCACCGATGACAATACCTTCAGATACCGCTGCACGAGTTGCATTTAATGCATCTTCAATACGAAGTTTCTTTTCTTTTAATTCACTTTCTGTGGCAGCTCCTACTTTAATAATAGCTACTCCATTGCTTAGTTTTCCTAAACGTTCTGCATAACGTTTCTTGTCATAATCACTCTTGCAGTTATCCATTTGCGCCTGAATTTCATTGATACGTGCCTGAATTTTATCACTATCACCATTTCCACCAATCAATGTTGTATTATCTTTGGTAATAACTGCTTTTTTCACACATCCTAATTCTTCCAGTTTCATTTCTTTTAGATCCATATTTAAATCTTTAGAATAGAAAACTGCACCAGTTAAAACTGCGATATCATTTAAAATATCTTTTTGATTATCACCAAAGCCTGGAGCTTTTGTAGCAACAACATTAAATGTTCCACGAAGTTTATTAACTACCAATGTAGAAGTAACTTCATTTTCAACATCATCGGCAATCATCAACAATGGCTTGTTAGCCTGTACGACCTGTTCCAATAAAGGTAAAACTTCCTGAATATTATTGATTTTCTGATCCGTTACAAGAACATATGCATTTTCAAGTTCAGCTTCCATCTTTTCATGATTACTTACCATATAAGGGGAAACATACCCTTTATCAAACTGCATACCTTCACTGATTTCTAGTTCTGTATCAAAGCCATTTGATTCATCAACAGATATTACACCATTTCTTCCTACTTTATCCATTGCTTTCGCAATAATCTCACCGATTTCTTTATTACCGCTGGAAATACCTGCAACACTGGCAATATCTGTATTGGTTTCCACTTTGCGACTCTTATTTAAAATATGATTTGCGACTTCTTTACTGGCAAACTCAATACCTTCTCGCATCAAAACTGGATTTGTTCCTTTTTCAACTTGACGAAGTCCATTAGAAATCATGCTTTGTGCCAAAATCGTAGCTGTCGTTGTTCCATCACCAGCTGTATCATTTGTTTTATTCGCAACCTCATATACAAGTTTTGCGCCCATATTTTCAAATTTATCTTCTAATTCAATTTCTTTTGCGATTGATACCCCATCATTGGTAATAAGTGGTGACCCATATTCTTTTTCCAATACAACATTACGACCTTTAGGTCCAAGAGTAACACGTACAGCATCTGCCAAAGTATTAACTCCTTTTAACATTGCATTTCTTGCATCTTTAGAAAAACGTACTTCTTTTGCCATATCCATTCCTCCTCGTTAAGCTAATACAGCTAAAATATCTTCATCTTCTAAAATAATATATTCTTCATCATCCAAAGTAACTTTTGTACCTGAATATTCTTTATAAACTACTTTATCATTCACTTGTACATCTGCTTTACAGTCAGGCCCAATAGCCACTACGACTGCATAGCTTGGTTTATTTTTCCCATTATCAGTTAAAATAATACCACTTGCTGTTGTTGTTTCTTTTTCCTCTTTTTCTTTTTTCAAAATCACATTTTTGTGTAACGGCTTTAACATATTAGATTCCTCCTTTAAGCATTAGCACTCTTAGCTTATGATTGCTAACAAGGTTATTATACACCTTTCTAGCACTTATGCAATAGGAGTGCTAAACTTTTTTGATTTTTTTATTTCTTTCTTCTTCTATCCGTAAAAATTTTATAATCTTAAAAAAAAGGAAGAAACACTTCCATTCCTAAGTCTTCTTCCTTTCTAAAACTTATTTCTTCCATTTCAAACGTATAAAACTTCGAGCATAACTATATAATTCATGCACACCAATAAACACAATAAATATTTCAAGCCTTCCCATAAACATACCAATAATTTCAACGATTAATGTAGCCATATTGGTTGCAGGTCCTGTAATTCCAATAGAAAGTCCTACGGTACCAAGACTTGAGGCAAAATCAAACATCGCAGATGTTAAATCGCAATTTGCTGTTATAGACACCGCAATAGTTCCAATACAAAACAAAACCAGATAACAAACGAAAAAACTACTTGTATTTTTAAGCAAACGATCATCTACTTCTTCTTTTCCGTGTGCTGTTATATAAGTTATCTTTCGAATGGAACGAGCAGGTTTTAATCGCATCTTTATATCATCTATGGTTGAACGAAGCATGATATAAATACGTGTCAGTTTTAATCCTCCTGCTGTAGAACCAATTCCTCCACCAATCAGCATCATTATGATCATGATTCCAAGAGCTGCCTGCGGCCAATCCTGGTAAGGCATTGTTGAATAACCGGTTGTTGATAAAGCGGAAACAATATTAAATAAAGAAAGACGAAGTCCTTCTGCCAGATTAACATACAACCCATATGTCAAAATAAAAGCCGTAACAGGAACAAAGACAATTAAAAGCATAAAAAGGAAGCGCACTTCACTTACTTTTATAAATTGCATGATTTTTCCTTTCGTCAAAAGCAGCAGTGCCGCAAAATTCGTTGTTCCTACCAGCATCTGGACAATTGTCACAGCCTCTATTGCAGGACTGTCATAATATCCGATACTATCAGCTCTTGTAGAAAAACCTCCAGTTGACAAGGAACACATCGTATGAATGATACTATCAAACAAATTCATTCCACATACCAGATACATTAGTACTCCAACTACCAAAAAGCCACAATACATTATACAAATCGTCTGTGCCGTTTTTCGTATATTTGGCAGCAGTTTATCCGGATGACCTTCCGCACTGTACAATGCCATGGCCTGTTTCCCCTGTACAAAAATAATCATCATCATAAGAAAACCAAGTCCACCGCAAAATTGCATAAATCCCCTGTGAAAAAGAAAAATATAAGGAGTCGCTTCTACATCCATAACCGAAAGGCCAGTTGTCGTCCATCCGCTAACTGCTTCAAAAACAGCCTGAATTGGATTTAGCAAGCCAGAAAGTACAAAAGGCAAAGCTCCCATAGTAATACCATAAACCCATGCAAACAATACGGCAAAACTGCCAACTCTTAAATTATCTCGAAATCCACCTTGCGATTGTTTTACATGAAGATACTTGCATAAGAAAAAACCAAATGCAATGGAAAGAATGGAAGGAATTAAAAACGATGGAATATACTTAACTTCATCAGGATAAAAAGGAAGAATCAGGATAGGAACTGCTATTAAAACACCAATGATTACCGCTAATTTCCCATAGTGATTCCCATATTTAAATGCTAATTTCATAAGTTCTCACTTCCATTTAGAATCTGCATAGCTTTCCGTTCTTTATCTTTTGCCGCAATCAGCACGATATTATCATGTTCGAAAATACAAGTATTTCCTTTTGGTACAATACTTTTTCCATTACGTAAAATGCATCCAATAATAACACCATCAGGCAAATGCAAATCCTGTATACTTTTCCCTGCTGCTTCAGACTCTTTTGTGATTATAATCTCACTGATAACTACATCATCACTGGATAAAGGAATCGTCATCGCAATATTTTCCACAAATGCCTGCTGTTCTATAATACCGGTAATAGCTTGTGTCGTACAAACAACAGAATCAATACCCATTTCATAGAAAAACTTAGATTTCCTAGAATCACTTACAATAGAAACTGTACGTTTTACATGAAATAGCTTTTTACAAAGTTCACATACAACAAGATTGCTGTCATCTCTTTGTGTCAAAGCAATTGCTATATCTGCATTCCATATATCTGCATCCTCTAATACATAAGGCTTTGTACCATCCCCATATACAACATGCAAATCATTGATTTCCGCTAAAATCTGACAATTTTGATAATCCGCATTAATCGCAGTAACTTCAAACCCTTTCTGAATCAAAGAATAAGCCAAGGAACGTGCCTTGTGAAATCCTCCTATCAAGATAATTCGCTTCTTCATTTTGTATCCATTCCCTTCTCTTCATGTAGAATCTTTCCTACTTCAAACATAGTCAACAATGCAGGACACACAACATGAATTCCCATATCCTGACAAATAAATTCCCTGTGGGAATCATATAAACGCATAATTACTTTTTCACAATGGAACCATTTTTTTACAAGCTGAGCTGCCAGAATATTTGTATTGTCATTGTCTGTTACAATTATGACTGCACTTGCTTCCTGTACCTTTGCATCCTTTAGCACTTCAATATCAGTTCCATCTCCTAAAATCGTTAATCCTCCAAAGGATGAAGGAAGTTTGCGAAAGGATTCTTTTCGATCATCAATGATCAATACATTTCTATCCTCATCTGATAAAGTACCGGCTAAAGAAGCACCAAGTCTGCCACATCCAATAATAACTGTATAATCTTTTGTTTTCTTTTTCCCTATTTTAAATTCCATTGCTAGCCCCTCTTTCTTACGATATGTCCAATACCCTGTTCATCATATTCAACAATGTAGCTTCCTTTTTGCCTTTCATCGTCTTCATCTCCAAACAAAAGCTTTTTCCCTGTAGGACGAAATGCACAAAGACTATCAATATTTTTACGAATACTTGTATTCTTGGGATCTAACGCATAAGCTGCACGAAAATGTTTCATTGCACCTACCCTGTCGTTTTCTATTTCTTTTACGATTCCCATCAAATTATGAGGTATCCCTGCATCTGGATGCTGTGCCATTCCCAATGCAATTTTTTCTTTTGCTTCACTTAAGCGTTCCTCTTGAATGAATTTCCTTATATCTGCACATAATTCCCTAAGTTCTGTTATTTCATCTTTCATATATGTCACTCCTCAAAGTTCCTTTTCTTTTTACATAGATATTATATAAAGAAACCTGTGAGATGGGTGTGAGATGTCAAAACTCTTTGTGAGAATTGTGTGAGAAAAAAGGATATAGGTAGATATTATCAGGAAAAGATATGTGTTTCTTATCTAAAGCTTTATAAGTAATTCAAAAAAAGATTATGTCTAGCATAGCATAATCTTTTTTACCTATTCATCAACCAGTCGATACCCAACACCAATTTCTGTCATGATATAGCGGGGTCTGGCAGGACTATCTTCAATCTTACGACGCAATGCCGCCATCAAAGCACGCAGTGCCTGTGTATCATTTCCATAATTTTTACCATAAACTTCCTGAATAATATAACTCGTTGTTAGAACTTTTCCTATATTTTTAAAGAATACAGATAAAAGGCGATATTCCATTGGTGTTACATGAAGCTCTTCCCCTTTTAAATATACCAAATGTTTAGAAAAATCAATCATCAGCTCTCCTACTTTTCCATTTTGCATAACTTCTTCTTTACCAATTTTTTCCAGATGTCGAAAAGCTACACGAATTCTTGCTAAAAGTTCAGAAGCAGAAAATGGCTTTACAAGATAATCATCTGCCCCATAATCCAGTGCCTTTACTTTTTCTTTATCTTGATCTCTTGCGGATACAACAATAATAGGAATATCCGAAAACTCTCTAACCTTTTTTATAACTTCCATGCCATCTGCATCAGGAAGTCCAAGATCCAGCAAAATCAAGTCCATTGGTTCGCTAACGATTTCATTCATTGCCTGTGCCGCATTTTCTGATGTCAAAACCTTATACTTTTCATTTTCCAATGCAAAGCGTATAAAATTTCGAATTTGAATATCATCCTCTACAATTAAAATGACAGGTTGAATTTCATTCAACATAAACATTCTCCTTTCTTGGAATTACAAAAGAAAATCTTGCCCCATCACCATCTTCTCTGTTTTCTGCATAGATATTTCCCCCATGTGCTTCAATGATAGATTTACATATAGTTAACCCAAGTCCTATACCCATAGATGCATCACTATGCTTGCTGGAAGTCGTATAAAACATTTCAAAAATTCTAGAAATATCCTGTTCAGCAATTCCTTCTCCTTCATCTTCCACACATACCTTTACCTCTGTTTTGCTGCAAGACACATAAATAGAAATCGATTTATCTTTTGGTGTATGCTTATTCGCATTATCCAAAAGATTTAAAATAACCTGTTCCAGCAGCTTTGCATCTGCATCAACAATGACAATATCATCTGGAAGCTGTACTTTTACTTCTCTTTCTGAACGCTTTTCAAACTGATATAAGGCAACACCAACAATTTCATCCATTGACTCGCTTTGACAACTCATCTGCATTTTCCCTTCCTGCAGCTTAGTAAGACTTAAAATATTTTCCACAAGGCTATAAAGCCATTGTGCATCTTTATAAATACCATCTGTGAGTTCATATTCTTTTTCTTTGTCGTCAAGCATCTTTTTCAACATTTCACATGTTCCCATAATTCCTGCAAGCGGTGTTCTCAAATCATGAGAAATCGCTCTTAAAAGATTTGCACGATATCTTTGTGCATTTGCCTCTTCTTTGAATTTCAAATGCTTTGCATCTGCCTGGATACGTTCCATCGCCAAAGCGATACAATCCAGCATTGAAGTTAATACCTGTAAAATATTGTTGTCAAGTATAAAGCTGTTTTGTATAGGAATACGCATAATACCTAAAACTTCTTTACTTCCTTTAATTAAAAATTCATAAAAACCCTCTGTAACAAAATAAGGTTTATCATAATCTTTTAAAAACAAAAACAAGTCATCATATTCTGCAATTTCTTTGTATACAAAACCTGTTTCACTTTTTTGCAGATAGGTATCTTTCAAAACTCCCTGTTCATCCAAATGTATACATCCTACATCAATATGCAGATATTTATTAAAAGAAACAATTGAGCGTTTTGCGACATCTTCCATATCCTTGGCATGATTCAATTCTACCATAAGCTCTAGTAAAACCTGTTTTTCATCCGCATTTTTTTGCGCAATCTTTGCACTTTGTTTCATTTGAACTGTCAATGTAGAAATAATAAAAGATACACAAGTCATAATCAAAAACGTTACAAGATAGCCTGCTTCATTAACATTTAAGCTGTAGTATGGCTGTGTAAAAAAGTAATTAAATAAAAAAGTAGATGCTACTGCAGAAAATAAACCTGCTACATGTCCATTTCCATATTTCGCTGATAAAGCTACCGCCAGCAAATACACAATAACGATATTTGATTCCTTAAAATTCCAGGCTTGAAACAATAAGCCAATTCCTGATGCCACGATAAGCAAAAAAATACTTTGAAGAATAGAGACAATCAGATTCCAGTGCTTCCTTACTCCTTTTTGTTTCATTTATTTTCATCCTCTTTTCTTAAGCGAAGCATTCGATACCCTATTCCAATATGTGTTTGAATGTATCGCTCATTTGTATGATTTCCTTTTTCAATCTTTTTTCTTAAGGATGCCATATACACACGTAAAGATGATAAATCACTTTCCAACGCATTGGTCCATACCTTATCTAAAATATATTGATGTGTTAATACTTTTCCAACATTTTTAGAAAGCAGACATAAAAGATGATACTCAATCGGCATTAAGTGTATTTCCACACCTTCAACATAAACGGTTGCACTTGTATAATCAATTTTTAAATTTCCATTTTCAAATACAGTATTTTCAAGATTATTTTGATTTTCCAGATATTCCGCTCTTCGAAGCGTAGAGCGAACGCGTGCCAGTAATTCTTCAACAGAAAATGGTTTTGTTAAGTAATCATCTGCTCCTGCATCCAGGGCTTCAATTTTATCCTGATCATCGTTTCTTGCGGAAATTACAATGATTGGCATCATGGAAAATGAGCGAATTTGACGAATTACTTCAACCCCATCCATATCTGGTAATCCCAAATCTAAAAGCATCATATCTATTTTCTTTGCCGTCGCAAGAAGCAAAGCCCCTTTTCCATCTACAGCCGCCTCATAATGATAAGCATTTGCCTGTAAGGTAGTTGTAATTAAATTTCGAATGGATGCATCATCCTCCACTACTAAAATACCTTTTTGATTATTTAACATAATGTAATCTCCTCTTTTCTTAAATAAATCTGGAATTTTGCCCCATGCGGTTTACAGTCATGAACTTCTATTCTTCCATCATGTGCCAATACTATGGATCGACATAAGGAAAGTCCAAGTCCCATACCCCTTCTTCCATCTACTACTTTTCGCTGGGCAGAATAAAACATATCAAATACATGTTCTTTCTCTTCATCGCGAATGCCTGCCCCATCATCACAGACTTCAATTACACATTCTTCCCCCAAAGCAAAAACTTTTACATTGATGATAGATGTCTCATAGGAATATTTTACCGCATTATTTAATAGGTTTGTCAATACCTGAATCATTAATCTGGCATCCATTTTCGCTGCCAAAATTTCATCCGGTTCTTCATAAAGGAGTTTCTGCTTTGGTTTTGTACGAATATGTGATATTGCTTCTTCTACAACATCAGAAACAATTTCTGTTTGAAAATTTAACTGCATCGTTCCATTTTCGATTCTTGTTACAGACAATAAATTTTCAACAAGATTAATAAGCCATAAACTATCTTCCTGAATATCGGTATACATACGTATTCTTTGTTCTTCACTCATTTCTTTACTATTCAACAACAATGCGGAAGCATTCCCACAAATACTTGTCAAAGGTGTACGTAAATCATGAGAAATAGAACGAAGAAGATTGGCTCTTAGCTGTTCCTGTTTCAATTTTGTAAATGCATCATTTTGTTTCGCAACAAATTCTTCTTTTTCCATCGCTAAAGCACACTCAGAAAGCATCGCAAGCAGCACTCCTTCTTCAAAGGAAGAAATAGGTTCTTTCTCCATATCAATACCTACGATTGAAAAAATCTTTTCTCCATTGCGAACAGTTAAAAATAAATATCTAGAGTCTTTGCATATATCTGTAGCATATCCTGTATGTCGATTTAATTCATAGGCTTGAATCGCTGCCTGCATTTCTATAGAGGATAGAGGATGAAATGCTTTTTTTTGATAAACACACTGTTTGGGTTCATAATGATTTGGATCTCCCATAAAATATAGTACGTTTTTTTCAAGCAGATGGGAAATCTGCCAGCTCATTTTCTGCATGACATCTTCCATGTGAACAGCTTTTTGAAGCTTTTGGCTTGTCTCCAGCAACAATTCTGTTCGATTTGCTTTCAAAGATAATACACTTGCCATATTTTTCATTTTATGCGTAATTGACGAAATCAGAAACGCTGTGATAAACATTACAAAAAATGTTCCTATATAACTTTTATCATATACCTTGAAGGTCCATACAGGACTTATAAAAAAATAATTAAAGGCAAAAACTGCGATGCCGCTGTACAAAAAGCAAATAAAGGACGATAAAATAGAAGATGTAAAAATTCCCGTTAATAAAACACCAACGATATACATCATTATAATGTTGATATCTCGAAATCCCCATGACTCCATAAAAAAGCCGCAAAGCGTTACAAAAGCTAAAATAAAAAAAGCAAACAAAACATCCTTTATGATTCGTATAGATTCTTTCCTTTGTTTTTTCAAAAGCAGACTCTCTTCATCATTGCTTTGTTTATGCACATAAATATCTGTATCTGGTATTTTTTTTGCCAGTTTGCTGGCAATCGATTCCCTTTCAACAAAACTATGTCTTTTTTTCAAGCTATTTCCGAGTACAACACAATCCACTTGGTTTTTCTTTACAAAATGTACGATCTCTGTAACAACATCTTTCCCATATATGCAGAAAACCTGTGCTCCTTCTTTTTCTGCCTGTGAAAGATTCCACTCTAATTCCTGTTTTTCCTTTAAACTCAATTGATTAAAATAAGAATTCTTTTTTACATAGATAGCTGATAAACATGCGTGATTTCGCATAGCTAGATCAGCAGCGCTCAAAATTGTTTTTCTTGATAATTTCGAGGAAGATATACATATAAGAACATGCCGTATGTGGTTATTTTCTAAATTCTTTTCCATAACATTCTCCATTTTTTCTATATATCTATTTTATCAAAAATTGTTTATTTACTTTAAATATTCATATTAAAATTGCATTAAAATCATGATTAATCTCTATTTTCCTGGAATTTTCATAGTAGAATAATGTAAAAAGCAGAAAGAAGGATGCATTTTAAATGGAAAAAAGAAAAGGGAAATTAAAAATCTTTTTTGGATATTGTGCAGGTGTTGGAAAAACCTATATGATGTTAAATACGGCACATCAAAAATATGTAGAGGGAATTGATGTTGTCATTGGTTATATTGAACCACACGATCGTAAAGAAACGATGGATCTGGTACATGGCTTGGAAACAATTCCAACAAAGCAAATAGAGTATAAAGGACATACTTTTAAAGAATTCGATTTAGACAGTGCACTAAAACGGCATCCACAATTAATTCTTGTAGATGAATTGGCACATACAAATATTCCTGGTTCTCGTCATGAAAAAAGATACAGTGATATTGAAGAGCTTTTACGAGCAGGAATTGATGTTTATACAACGGTAAATGTGCAGCACTTGGAAAGTCTGCATGATATCGTAGAAAGCATCACCAGAATAAAGGTCAATGAAAGGATTCCTGATCACATTTTTGATGATGCCGATGATGTAAAACTGGTTGATATTGAAGTAGATGATCTGCTTATTCGTCTTGAAGAAGGAAAAATTTATCCAAAAAATCGAGCAAAACGTGCCTTGGAACATTTTTTTGCGAAAGATAATTTGATTGCTTTGCGTTCCATTGCGTTAAGGCGCTGTGCCGATCGTGTAAACTTAATTGCCACGCCACATACACGTACCTTTGCCAAAGACCATATCTTAGTATGCCTTGGTTCTTCTCCAACAAATGAAAAAGTCATACGCACCGCATCCCGTATGGCACAAGCATTTCATGCTGATTTTACGGCTTTGTATGTAGAAACCGATCAGCAGTCCCACATGTCTGAAAAAACAATGGCACAATTACAATCCAATTTAAAACTGGCACGTCATTTGGAAGCAGATATAGTTTCTACCTATGGAAATGATATCCCTTATCAAATCTCACAATATGTTAAAACAAGCAGTGTATCAAAATTGGTAATCGGCCGTTCTTATCAAAAACCATCTATCTTCAAAAAAGCAACAATTGTTGATCGTTTAAATCAATTATCTCCTGACCTGGAAATTTATATCATTCCTGATGCACGTTCAAAAGCCTCTGCACATTCTTCTTTGGATTTGAAATCGTATATACACTTTACAAAAAAGGAGACTTTATCCACCATTTCTATTTTGCTTCTTACAACACTAGCCAGCTATGGTATTTTTACAATTCAGCCAAATGCTACGAATGCAATCTTGCTTTTTGTATTAGCTGCCTGTGTCATTGGTGTTACAACGTTATATCCTATTTACAGTATTCTTGCCGCAATCTACAGCGTTACGATCATTAACTTTCTTTTTATTGAACCACGCTTTACCTTTGAAATGTCATCAAGCCAATATACATTAATCTTTATATGTATGATTGCAGTATCTTTCACAATATCTTATTTTACTAGAAAATTAAAAAGAGAAAATATCTTAGCCAGTCTTCATGCCCACAGCATGGATGTACTGCTGGAAACAAGCCAGAAACTGCAAATGTGCAACACATATGATGATGTAAAAGAAGAAGCCTGTTATCAGCTGCATCGTATGTTAAAAAGACTCATTATATACTACCCTGTAAAAAATAAAACTTTACAAGAACCCACACTTTACAGTGAATAGCATATTAGTGATGATCTTCATTCTTTATATACAAGCAAGGAGGAAACAGCCGTTGCGAAATGGGTTTTAGAAAACAATAAAAATGCAGGTGCATCCACAAGTACTCTGCCACATGCAAAAGGATTATATCTAGCTATTCGAAAAAAAGATGATATCTTTGCGATTATCGGTATCGCCATGCAGCATAAAGAAGAACTTCCCCAATATGAGAAAGGTTTACTAAAGGCAATGTTAAATGAAATCGCGCTTACCATGGATTCCATGAAACAGCAAAATCTGAAAAATGAAACCATTACGCGTATTCAATGGGTGGAATCTATTGGACATGATGATATTTAAAAAGCTTCCGCGAACAAACGGAAGCTTTTATTTATAAATGCAAATCTTTTTGTTTAAAGCGATAAAGGGTAAATACCATAAAGACAATTGATGTAAAGGCAAAAATCAAAATACCTGCAAATCCGTTTGCTTCATAATGAATCAAAGCGTCTGGCTGAAAAAGTGTAAATGGTGTAAGATACTTCATCCAATCAATTTTATCATTTACCTGTGACAGCATCTGCAACAAGAAAAATACAATTCCAAACCCTGCACCAAAACCAATTGCATACTTTGCCTCATTGCATAAACAGGAAAAGAAATAACATAAAGAAATAAGAAACAAATGCAGGAAGAATAAACCAATGTTTAATACAAGAAATTTCAGAAGTTCTAATTCCCCTTGAAACATGACTTCACAACAAACAACAATTAATGAACATGCATACAAAAGCAATACGAACACACCCAGCACAAGAACAGATAACTGTGTTAAAAATATTTGTTTTCGACTATAGCTTGTATTTAATAAATATGCCATAGAACCCTGATCAATATCCTTTGCGATCAAACGATAACTTAAAATCACCGTAAAAAGAAAAGGAATTAACAAGAAAAGAAAGCCATATAAATACGTAATTAAAAATTCAAGTAAGGTTGTTCCTGGATTGCTCATTCCAAAAGCCGCAAACAACTCTGGCATGCTTTGTGCCATTTCATTTAAACTATTCCCCAGTTTTGGATCATACATTGCACTAATTACAGAAACATATAAGGTAAGTATTCCTGCAAATAAAAGAAATAATTTATAATTTGCTTTTACTTCCATCTTAAATAATGCTTTGCTCATTTTCTATCCTCCCCATAATATTGAATAAAGACTTCTTCCAATGTTTGATAACGTGCATTTATATCTTTTACATCAAATGCACACAACTCTTTCAGCAATACATTTACATCCCCTTTCCATAAGAAAGTAACCTTGCAAGAAACCAGTTTGCAAGCAGGTATTCTTTTCGCAAACTGCTGTGCATCTTCCTCATTCGCAAATGTAATCTCATAATGCTTGCTTCTATTAAGCTTCATTTTATTTAAATCTTCATCTGCTACAATTCTTCCATCTTTGATCATCAATATTCGATCACAAGTTTGTTCAATTTCTTCAAAAATATGCGAAGACATAAGGATGGTTTTTCCACGTTTTTGTTCACTTTGAATAAGTTCAACAAATTTTTGCTGCATAAGCGGATCTAATCCACTTGTCGGCTCATCTAATAAAATTAAGGGAGCATCCTGCATAAAAGCGATGACCAGTCCTACTTTTTGTTTCATTCCTTTCGACATTTTTCGAATTTTTACTTTTGGATCAAATTCCAAATATTCGATTAATTCCTGCGCACGCTGAAAATCTTTTATCTGCTTCATTTCCGCAATAAATTGAATGAACTCATATCCATTCATATGTTCCATGACAGAAATTTCTCCAGGAAGATAGCCAACGTGTTTTTGAATCTCTAAGGCTTCTTGAAAACAATCCATTCCCATGATTTTAGCACTTCCCTGCTGCTGTTTTATAAACCCCATCAAATGTCGTATTGTCGTTGTTTTTCCTGCCCCGTTTGGACCAATAAAGCCGACGATTTCTCCTTTCTTCAAGGAAAAAGAAATATCAAAGATTCCTTTTTTATTTCCATAGTCTTTTGTTAAATGTTCAACTTCGATCATCTTCATAGATATTCCTCCCGATAACTTACTTTTTTAAACATTTCTTTCCATACATTAAAATCTTCTACCATTTCTTCAAAAGATAAAGAACTTCCTGTTCTTTGTTTTTCTAATATATATCCTTCCGACATCCAAAGCATCATACGATAGATTTGTTTTGGATCAATTTCTTCTTTAAATAAAGATGCATCCATATGCTTAAAATAGACTTCAAAAGATGTATCCATCATCTCATTAACAAACGAAGAGGATGCTGTATCTTCCTTTTGGCTGGAAAGAAACATCGTCAAAGAAAACTCATAAATATGAGGATATTGAGAAATAAGCTCAAGTTTCACCTTCACTCCATAATCAAATAATTCAAAAAAATCATGGATATTTGAAAATTCTTCATAACAGATGCTTTTTCGCATGATGGTTTCACAAAATTCACATAAATAACGATAAAAACTTTCTTTGTTTTTAAAATAATAAAACAGCAACCCTTTCGATATCCCTGCCTTATCCGCAATATCCTGTGTATTGGTTTTCTTATATCCATATTTTCCAAAAAATTCCATTCCTGCATTTCTTATTTTATCCTGCTTTTCTTCAGGAAGTTCTAGAAATTTTTCATACATGGTCGTTTCTCCTTTAACTCATCTGGTTAATTTCATTTTAATCCATTGACTTTTTTATTCAACCCCCTATATCAAAAATTATATAAAAAAGCAGGAGCCTATAAACTCTTGCTTTTTGTTTCTATTACATCATCCCAATTTCCTGTGCAAGTTCTAAATTCAAGGTAACGACATTCACTTTATCTTCACCAAAAATTCCAAAAACTTTTCCATCTGTATTATTTTTAATCAATTCTTCTACTTTATCTTTAGGAAGTTTGCTGTTTTTCACAACACGATCAATCTGCACATTGGCAGCTTCTACAGAGATATGAGGATCTAATCCAGAACCGGAGGCTGTTACGATATCACTTGGAATATCTTCTTTTTTTACTGTAGGATTTTCTTTCATAAATTTTTCTACATCTTCTGCAATTCTTTTTTCTAATTCCGGATTGCTTGGTGCATAGTTATTACTTCCACTAGCGACTCCACTATATTCCCCATTTTCTTTTTGTTCTTCTGTATACGTATTGTAATTATACGCAGAAGGTCTGCAGTGGAATAATCGCTCATCTGTAAAATCCTGCCCAACAAATTTTGCGCCTACCACTTTCCCATCAACTTCCAGCTTGCTTCCATTTGCCTGTTTTGGAAAGATAAGCTGAGATGCACCTGTTAAAGCCAATGGATATATAAGCCCGCATAGAACAAGCATAGCAATCGTAAATATAAATGCTGTTTTAAAATGATTTAAAAAGTTTTTCATAATTCATCCTCCTACATACCTAACATCAATAATAATGGAGATACGATCAAATCAATGATTTTAATTCCAATAAATGGACAGATAACACCACCAAGTCCATAAATCATCATGTTACGTCCTAACATTTTTCCAGCACTCATTGGTTTATATTTTACACCTTTCATTGCCAGAGGAATTAAAAATGGAATAATAATAGCATTAAAAATCAAAGCAGAAAGAATCGCACTGGTAGGACTTGCTAAATTCATAATATTGAGTACTTCCATTTCTGGAATTGCTGTTGTAAACATCGCTGGAATAATGGCAAAGTATTTCGCAATATCATTGGCAATCGAGAAAGTAGTTAGAGAACCACGGGTAATTAACAATTGTTTTCCAATTTCTACAACTTCCAAAATCTTTGTAGGATCGCTGTCCAAATCTACCATGTTGGCAGCTTCTTTTGCAGCAGAGGTACCACTGTTCATAGCCAAACCTACATCCGCCTGTGCAAGTGCAGGAGCATCGTTTGTTCCATCTCCAGTCATCGCAACAATTTTTCCTTCTGCCTGTTCTTTTTTTATCGCCGTAATTTTATCTTCCGGTTTACATTCTGCGATATAACCATCTACCCCTGCTTCTGCGGCAATCGTTGCGGCCGTTAGTGGATTATCCCCAGTACACATAATGGTTTTAATGCCAATCGCACGAAGTCTTTCAAAACGTTCTACAAGACCTGGTTTTACCGTGTCTTTTAAATAAATCACCCCAAGAATACGAGCATCAAGACATACGATCAAGGGTGTACCACCTAATTTTGATATTTCATCTACTTTTCCATTCAAATCAGCAGGGATACTTCCACCTTTTTCTTTAATATATTGAGAAATTGCATCTCCTGCACCTTTACGAATGATGTGTTCTTTTGTATCCAGCCCACTCATTTTCGTAGAAGCACTAAATTCCACAAATGTCGCATCATTATAATCTTCTTCACGAATAGAAGCACCAAGTTTTTTCGCAAGTTCTACAGTTGATTTTCCTTCAGGTGTATCATCTTTAATTGATGCAAGCATTGCCACATCACGCAATTCTTCTTTGCTTACCCCTTCAACTGGAACAAATTCACTAGCCAAACGATTTCCAAATGTAATTGTCCCTGTCTTATCCAAGATCATCGTATCTACATCACCACAAGCTTCTACTGCTTTTCCACTCATTGCGATGACATTAAAACGTGTAACACGATCCATACCGGCAATTCCAATCGCACTTAACAAAGCACCGATGGTTGTTGGAATTAAACAAACAGATAAAGCAATTAATGTTGAAATAGGAATTTTCACACCTGTATAGCTGGCAATAGGATATAAGGTAACAATAACAATCAAGAAAATGATCGTCAAAGAAACAAGAAGTGTATTTAACGCAATTTCATTTGGTGTTTTTTGACGAGAAGCTCCTTCTACCAAAGAAATCATCTTATCAAGAAAAGAATGTCCCGGTTCTGATGTAATTTCTACTTTGATCCAGTCAGATACAACGGTTGTACCACCTGTTACAGAGTCAAAATCTCCACCACTTTCTTTTAATACCGGAGCAGATTCACCAGTAATTGCAGATTCATCAATACTGGCAATACCTTCAACGATTTCTCCATCATTAGGAATCATTTCTCCTGTATTTACAAGTACGATATCTCCTTTTTTCAGTTCGGAAGCAGATACGATTTTTTCACTTCCATCTTCTAAGATTAAACGAGCTTTCGTATCCTTTTTTGTTTTCTTTAACGTTTCTGCCTGTGCTTTTCCACGTCCTTCTGCTACTGATTCCGCAAAATTTGCGAATAATAAAGTAACAAACAAGATAATCGCAACAAAGGCATTATATAAACTCAGATTGTTTCCCTCATCATGGAATAAGGATGGGAAAAAAATCAATATGGTACTGATCAAAAATCCAACCTCTACAACAAACATAACTGGATTTTTCACCATATATTTTGGATTCAGTTTTAGGAAAACACCTTTGATACTGGAGCCAAGAATATCTTTTGTAATAAATTTTGTTTTTGTTTCACGACTCATAACGACAGTATCCTCCTTTTATATTCCAATCGTTAATGCTTCCGCAATTGGACCTAATGCCAAAGATGGCAAGAATGTCAATGCCGCAAAGATATATACAACAAAGACTAAAACAATCGAAAATGTCCAAGTATTTGTTTTTAATGTACCAACCGATTCATTGATATCCATCTTATTAAATAAACTTCCTGCAATTGCCAACTGAATGATAATAGATAAATATCTTCCAAAAAACATTGCCATACCTGTTGTAATATTCCAGAAGTAAGAATTATCTGCCAAACCTTCAAAACCTGAACCATTGTTTGCCGCAGATGATGCAAATTCATACAATACCTGAGAAAGACCATGATATCCTGGATTTGTAATACCTTCTAGACCTGCCTGACAAGCTACTGCAATTGCCGAGAATCCCAAAATCAGCAAAGGATGAATAATAATACATAAAGCCGCAAGCTTCATTTCTTTTCCTTCAATTTTCTTTCCTAAATATTCTGGTGTACGTCCAATCATCAATCCACAAATAAATACAGCGATAATTGCATAAATCAACATGTTCATCAAACCAACACCAGCACCACCAAAGACAACATTTAACATCATGTGCAATAATGGAACCATACCGCCTAATGGTGTTAACGTATCATGCATGTTATTAACCGTACCTGTTGTAAAGGATGTCGTTACAGTTGTAAATAAAGAAGACTGTGCAACACCAAAGCGTACTTCTTTTCCTTCCATGCTTCCCAATGTCTGTGTAATGCCATTTGCCGCAACAGCTGCATTTCCCTGACTTTCTGCCCAGTAACAAACACCAAGACCAATTAAGAATAATATTCCCATCGCAACAAAAATTGTACGTCCTTCTTTACCTAACCAAACACGTTTTTTATTTTCATCAGATACAATAGCAGAAGAATCTTTTCTTAAAGCTTTTCTTTCCTGTGCTTTATCATAAGCCATATGACCAAATGTAAATACACAGGCAGCAGGCAATACCATCATAGAGAATAATTCCGCAAGATCACTCAAGATCGTTGGATTTTCCAATGGAGTTGATGAGTTAGCTCCCAAGAACCCTCCCCCATTTGTTCCTAAATGCTTAATAGATTCAAGAGCCGCAATCGGTCCGCTGGCAATATCCTGTAATTTTCCTTCTATCGTTTCGACTGTAAAATTCGCAGCTAATGTTTGTGGTACGCCCTGAAATACAAGGAACAAGCCAACAAGAAATGCAGCCGGCAACAAGAAACGAGTTATGATACGTGTAAAATCAACATAGAAGTTTCCCATAGGTTTTCCTAACAAACCTCTAACCATTGCCACGCAAGCTGCATAACCTGTAGCCGCTGAAGTAAACATCATCATAATAATAACGACCATCTGTGATAAATACGTCAATCCGGATTCACCAGAATAATGTTGTAAATTCGTATTTGTCATAAAGGAAATAATCGTATTGAAAGATAATGTCTGTTCCATATTATCAATCCCATTTGGATTTAAGAATAAAACAGATTGTATACGTAAAAGTAAATATCCAACAAGTACCATACATGCATTTACTAACAATAATGCACATGCATACTGTTTCCAGTTCATATTTGAAGTATCAATTCGAAATACTTTATAAATCACATGATCTACTCTATCAAAAACTGGATCTGCAAAACTTTTCTTATGTGTGGTGATATGATAAACATACATTCCAATTGGGAATATGATCACCATAAAGATAAGCAAAGTACAAAGTATCTGTAACATAGCTCCCTTTCCTCCTATTTAAAATTTTTCAGGGTTAACCAATGCATAAACCAAATATCCGGCAAGTGCCGCAATCATAATAACTAATAACCACATAGTGCAAATATCCCCTCTCTTATTTATTGATTTGCTTTTCATTCCAATTGACAAATAATCGCATTAGCCCAAATCCAGCTACCAGCATCGCAATCATTGCCACATCTAACATCATATAGGTTCCTCCTTCAATGTCATTTTTGACGTGTTTTATCTTAGCACAAGCAAAATTAAAACAGTGTTAAAGAAAAGGTTCCTATATTAAAATCACATTAAAATGCATTGGTTTTTAATAAGGAAACGCTTTCACTAAAATAACGATAAACAAAAAAAAGCCAGATCAAACATGTCTGACTTTTATTATTAAATATTAGAATGCATCTGTCTTTTCATCTTCAAATAGAAAGATATCTTCTACCGAAACCCTAAAGAAACGAGATATCTTCATCGCCAATTCTAATGTAGGATTATACTTGTTATTTTAAATCGCAATGATTGTCTGACGAGTTACACCTAAAATTTTCGCAAATATTCCCTTTGTTATTTTTCTTTCTTTGGATAATAATTTGCCAAAAACTCTTTTTTATACTCTTCAAAAGTATCGTTTAAAATAGCTTCACGTGCTTCTTCTGTCAAACGGATAATAAAACGAAGATTGTGCATAGATGCAAGATTAAAATATTGACGTTTATCTTCCTGGTTTTGTGATTTCCACAATTCTCTTAATTTTCCTCTTGTCCATCCTGCCTGACAAGTTGGACAATCACAATGCTCATCAATCAGTTCTTCACTATCTCGAAATTTCGCAAGATTAAATGTCCCATACTTCGTATACAGCTTTCCATGTCTTGCCTCACGTGTTGGGGCAACGCAGTCAAACGTATCGGCTCCCATCTCTGTACCAATCAAAATATCATCTGGATGCGAAAGCCCAAGTAAATGACGAGGTTTTCCTTCTGGAAGTTCTTCATTACACCAGCGTAAAATTTCTCCAAGACTTTCCTTTAAGAAAGCTCCGCCCAATCCATATCCGTCAAAATCCATCTTCGCAAATTTTTTACAGGTAGAGCGTCGCAAGTCTTCCCATCTTCCACCCTGAATGACACCATACAAAGATTGACGATAACCTAAATCATCACGATGTTTTTTATGTTCCTCCAGGCTTCGCTGTGCCCATCTTTCTGTTCGAGCCAATGCTTCCACATTATATTCATAACTATCCGCAAGAGAAGTTAATTCATCATAAGCCATGTGAATATCTGCACCTATACGACATTGTATCTGCATAGATTCTTCAGGTCCTATAAAATCATCTTCTCCCGTAAAAGGATCACGGAATTGTACACCATCTTCACTAACATGTGCCAAACGATCCTCTTCTTTCGCATTGGTAACATTCAGTTCACGTTTCATACTGACAACTTTTCCACATCCAGAACCTAGTGACATAACTTGAAATCCACCTGAATCTGTCAATGTTGGACCATCCCATCCTGACCAGCTGGATAATCCGCCTTTTTCCGCAATTTCCGGGGAAATATTACGCAAGTGATAACCATTGCTTAACATTGCCTGTGCATTGATACTTTTTAAATCCTCCATAGAAACAAAACGAACTTCCCCATGTGTTCCAACACACATAAATGCAGGTGTTTTAATATCTCCATGTGGTGTATGTATAATTCCAGCACGCCCAAGCTTACCCGGAATTTTTTTCGTTATTTCAAAACTAAATGTATTGTTATTTTTATATTCTGTCATATTTCTTTCAACCTCTTCAAATTTATAATTTTTAAAAATCAAATGATTAGAAACAAACAAGCCAAAGACACGTATTATAAAATAATACGTGCTTAATTTACAAATAAAAACTTTGAAATTCTCGTTCTTTCTACATAACAAAAATCTTAATATAAAATTTGACATGCAGTATTATAACATAAATAAAGAAGAAAACGAAATAAAAAAGAAGTATATGGTTTCTATGTAATCATATACTTCATTTGGGAAACATATTCTGATAACGTTTTGCTAAATAGGTATCTGTATATTTATTATCCAAAAAGATTTCTACTGCATTATGTGCTTCCATTTGCAGATGTCTATGATATGCTCTGCCTAATGCCATTGTGGAAAGAACAATATCAAAGAAAAGAAATGCAGATAAAACGACTGTTAATAACTTACCAAGACGTATAGGAATCTTTTCAATATGACAAGATAAAAAAGGATAAATTTTCTGTATCCAAACAACCGCGATAATTCCCCAAAACAGACAAAACAAAAGATTGATTCGTCCATTTATATTGAATGCTATATCACTGTAATCCCAAAATCTAACACCAAAGAATACCTCTGTAAAAACACTGCATACATATTCATAAAGTCCCCCTGCCAATGCGCCTGTAAGAAAAATAAACAAATCTTTTTTCCCTTGCAGTTTATGCAGTAAAATCGTTAATAAAACACAGCCAAACCCCCATACAACAGAAAATTGACCATATAAAAGACTGCTTCGACTCATTAGTTTTCCCATAGCAAAATAACACCATACAATTTCGATACATGCACCAATAAAAGAAGAAATTAAAAATATCCAAATAAGTTTATATAAGTTATATCCCTGGGCAAATTTTTTTACATCCATATACCTCTCTCCTTTATAAAACTATGATATCTAAAATAAATTAACTTTTTATGAACATTTTATAATTTCTTACAAAACAAAGCAACCTCTCCACATAAGAAAGTCTGCTTATGCTACTTTAAACAAAATAGATTTTCAAATATGAAGAAATCATAATCATCTTTCTTTATTTTTCGTAATCTCCACCTTCTACACCTAAATATTCCTCCAAAGTTACATTTAATTTCCAAATTTCTGTAGCTTTTTCTCCAATATAACGTATATGCCAAGGTTCTGCCATATAACCGCTGATTTCTTCTTTTCCTTTTTGATAGCGAACAATAAACCCATAAAGATGTGCATTTTCTTCTATCCAATTTGCTTCCGGCTGTGTTTCTATCAAATTACCATCATTAGACAGTAAATCAAACGCAAGTCCACTTTGGTGTTCAGAATATCCTGCCCTTGCGGAAAATGTATCTGCTTCTTTTTTACCATAAGCATTTACATAAGACTCATAAAGATTTTTCTGATATTCATAGCTTCGATATCCACTATAATGATTGCTTACATTAAGACCTTCCTTCTGCATATCCTGAATCATCTTTTGCAATTGCTGTTTTGCCTCAGGATTTTCCATAGGTGCATAATCTTTAGGTAGTGGATGTTTTTTATTCACAATCAAAATCCCATTCACATATGTTGGTTCTATTTGTACAGAATCGTATTTCTTTTCTTGTACGATCACAGTACTGGTTGTCGTTTCCTTATTTCCACTTGTATCCACTGCTGTAACAATCATAGAATATTTTCCAGGTTTGGATACATTGATTTCATCCGTTTGAAATTGTAACTTATAGTCACTTACATCACTCACCTTAAAATGTTTATCATAAGCATAGTTTTTCTCTCCTAAAGGAACATAAATTTCCTTATCCGCTCTTGTAAATACTGGTTTTTTTGTATCTTCAACAACAATTTGCAGTTTATTCTTATACTTCAAAAATCCATTTTTATAAGTTACCTTTACATCATATGTTCCTGCTGATGGATAGTTTTTCCCCTTCTCTTTTTCTATTTCCTCAATCTCAAACGAAGAAAGAATAGATGAATCTGTTGTATCTAATATTTGATTAGCAGTAATTTGTATAGGACTTCCATATTCAAAAGTTAACTTCTTTGTTTTTAAAGAAATAGAATTTAACAAATAAAAAAGAATCCCCATACAACATACGATTAACAGAATCAAAACCATGATGACAATTTTTTTCTTTTTCATAATATCCTGCTCCTTAAAGAAATAAAGTACAATATTTTTACAACTCTTCTATTTATGTAATTAGTATGCCATACTTTTAAAAAGGATTCTACTGTTTTTTTCTTTACATTACCATACTACCCTGCTGCTTTTAAAAAAAGAAATTCATCAAAGATTATAATAAAAAATGATGCCTGTCTGTATCTTATACAAACCCGTCGCATCATTTTTCATACCCTTCTCTTAAATTTAATTTCTAGAACATTTTTCCGCATCAATCGCTAATACAAGCATCAAAGCATTTAACGCATCTTGTGGATTTGATACATCAATTACATACGTATCTGTCCAATTTAGTAACTGTTTTGATATAGCAGCAACATGATTTCCACTTTGACTTAAAATTTTATAATCCCACTCAAGAAAATTACCTTCTACATGCCAGCCATTGTAATCAATATTATATCTAGGTGTAAAAAAGCTAAACTCTTTATGAATACACCCTCGATAAGTATTCCCTATATATATTTCAAATTTAGGAAGAAAACTAAAAACAACTTCTTTCACCATACCAATTTCAGTTCCATTTTTATCAAAGATTTTTAAACAATGTCCCCATGATAATTGTCCCTTTACTGTATAAACGACATTCCCTTCCTCATCATAAATATCGTAGCTGTCAAACCATGAGAAAAATCGCTGTTTAAATAAGAGTTTCATTTCTTCTACCTCCTATTTCTATCTTATATAAATTTTATACTTATAAATCTATATTCAGTATACCATGTTATGTAATTTACATTAATCTAAACTTTTCATAAAAATCAAAATACTTATCAAGATAATTACTAGACCTTTTCTGATTGGTAAAAATCTAAAATATCCTGATAAACTTCTTTTTTATTTATCTCATTTAATAATTCATGTCTTTTTCCTTTATATAACTTACCTTTAACTTCTACATAACCCAAAGATTGTAAGAAGCGCTCTGTTTCATAAAACTTTTTCTTATTTTGAATCACCGGATCATCCTCTCCGCCAATTAATAAAATAGGCAGTGAAACATGATGTACTTGCCAATCATTTTTTACATAAGCATCTTTCAACATTTGAAACAAATTCAAAAAACCATTATTCGTAAACACAAAACCACAATATGGATCATCATTGTATTGTTTTACTATGTTTTCATCACTGCAAAGCCATGAATTCTTTATCTTATAACCTAGATTATATGGCTGAAAAGCTAAAAAATTAAGAAGATGATTCCGGTGTTTTCCTCCCCACAATTTTGTAGATAGCTTTGATAGAAATAATGCAAATGATGTGAATGGATTCTTTGTAGGAATTCCACATAAGATTACTTTCTCTACTTCTGCATCGTATAGTTTCATATAGTTTCTTGCGATTAAAGTTCCCATACTATGGGCGAACAAATAAACAGGAAGATTTGGATATTCTTGTTTTATATACATCGTTATCTGATGCAAATCCTGAATAATCCCATCTGTCTTATCTGTATAAAAATACCCCAGATCCTTTCCATCTTTTACACTTTTTCCATGTCCTCTATGATCATGAATGACACAAATATAGTGATATTCAACTAAGAAGTTCATAAAAGCAAGATAGCGTTCTTTATATTCCGACATGCCATGTGATATTTGTATGATTCCCTTTGGTTTTCCTTCTGGTACCAGTACCAGTGCTTCCAGCAAAAGACCATCATATTCTGAAGATATTGTTTTTGTTATATATTCCATTAGCGAGTATCTCCTTTAACAAAATGTTCTTTATTTTTCAAATAATTTATCTAAAGCTTATTTTGTAATTGAAAAGTTAAAAAGTCAAGTCTTACATATAGAAAGTAACTGGTATATACTTACTATGTAAAATAAAAGGAGGAGTAAAAAATGCTTGATAAAAAAGTTGCGGAATTATTAAACGATCAGATAAATAAGGAGTTATATTCTGCTTATTTATATTTAGATTTCTCTATTTACTATCAGGAAGAAGGACTAGATGGTTTTGCGAACTGGTATTTGATTCAGGCAAAAGAAGAGCGTGATCATGCCATGTTGTTTCTAGAATATATGCAGAATAATGGAGAGCATATCACTTTGGAACAGATTAATAAACCAGATAAAGAATGTACATCTTTAAAAGATCCTTTAGAATTTGCTTTGGAACATGAACGTTATATTACAAGTCTAATCAATACGATTTATGGTGCTGCTCATGAAGTAAAAGATTATCGTACGATGCAGTTTCTTGACTGGTTCGTAAAAGAACAGGGAGAAGAAGAAAAGAATGCAGAAGATATGGTGAAAAAATTCGAATTGTTTGGAACAGATCCAAAAAGCCTTTATATGCTAGATAGTGAAATGGCTAGCCGCACATACACTGCACCATCTTTAACTTTATAATTCATATCCTATTTTATGAAAAACTCACTGCCTAACACAGTGAGTTTTTTTGCAGCTTTAGGAAAATATTTTAGAAAATTATTTTTCTTTTGTTTTAAAAATAAAACATTTCTTCAAATAAGTTTTTAAATACAGGTACTTTGAAGGAAAACAGACACAAAATTAAAGAGATTTACTACTTATTTACTACATTTTGATTATTTCTCGCGTTCTGCACCACTGATACACAGTTTAAGCACCATTTCAAAA
>ENA-OROR01000402-OROR01000402.1-human-gut-metagenome-genome-assembly--contig:-NODE-402-length-39421-cov-7.181781_pt1 | contig 39421 bp, 36 predicted proteins | sample MGYA00242135_ERZ509060 | MGnify/ENA primary metagenome ERZ509060 (study PRJEB26280, sample SAMEA2338742) | human gut metagenome | biome: human gut; feature: human-associated habitat; material: faeces... | reverse complement strand
TTCTGGAAAGAGTGGAAACAGCTGTCAGGGATGGAGTGAAAGAATCCGTCCCGATGGCTATAGCGAAGAATCTGATGGAAATGCTTGTACCGTTTGTAAAAGAATTGGTAGGAGAAAGTGATCTGCCGGACAGAACACTGACAATGGAGAAAACGGATGGAGAGATTATGGAGGATAATCTGGATTGGGAAAAAGAAGCTGATATGGATGCAGCATTGGATTTTGCGGACAGTTTTTAGATGGTTATGGAATAGCAGTAACAGGAAAACAGACTGACAGTAAGGACTAGCTTTACAAAAACAGAATAGCAGAAAAAGATAATGGCAGTGGTGACATTTCAGACATTATAAATTGGAGAAATGTTTATGACTGCTATTTTTATGTCTTTTAGCAGAAATGGAAAGAGATCCAGAAAAAGAAAGACAGAAATAACAGGAAAATATAACAGAAAAGCGTTGGCAGATGGGTGGATTGAACAAGCAAGGCGAAGAAAAGAATAGAGTGCCGGATACGGCACATGATTGTCCGATACTTCGCATCGGAGTGATGCATGAACAGTCTGTTTCAGAAAGAGAAAATCTATCGAAATGGGAGCTTTTCTATTTCTTCCACAGTCTGTCCCTGCACCACAAAACCACTGTCATCTCCATTTAGATTTGATAATGCAGTGGGGAAAATGTTGCTTGGCTAGTGTTGCTTCAGTAGTGGGGAGATGACAGGCAAGTTTCGCAAAGTGGCAAGCCACTCTGCACCGGAGCCAGCCTTTGGGCTGTTCCTAAACTTGCCAGAGGGCTCTGCCCCTTGGAACCCCGGCACGTCAATGGCGTAAGTATTCCTGCGAAATGTCCACCGGACATTCCTACGGAACACTTACTGATTGACTAGGACGCTGTCCTGCACCTGTATAAGGGAGCGTTGCACTCCCTTATATATCCCCTGCTAATCTACCAGCGGAAAGGTTATGAATGATTTATAAAAAAGATAGAGTGGAGAAAGGAGACAAAGATTTATGCGAAAACGAAATTATACAGTAACAATACGAATGAATAAAGCAGAATTTGTGACCAGATCGAAGGAAAAGAAAATGGTACGTATATTTTACTTCCCAAATTTGAGGATGATGTTGTGTTCGAGTATCACATCACCATTCAGGATGAAGATTTTAATCTTGGAATTTTAACGATGAAAACACCGGAAGGAACATTTGAAGCAGATTTTGACGCATAAAAAGAGGTGGTTTTTTGAGTAAGATGAAAAAAAGAAACACGAACAGGAGAAGCAAGCCAAAGAAGAAAAGTTTTTGCGTCGCAGATTGGATAAGGGAAGGCAGAGTTGCATTTCTTGATTCCGAGTTTGTAACTTCACAGCAAAAGGGTGGTCCACCGTCAAAGTTAGTGTCAGTTGGTCTTGTAATCTGCCAGAAAAATTTTGAAGAAGTAGAACGGTTTCATTCTTACATATTTAATGATGAATCGCTTCATGATAAATTCCGGGAACTGACCAATATTACAGAAGAGATGCTGCTTCGAGCCCCTTCTTATGAGCAGGTGATGAGGGAAATTGCAAAAAAATTACGCGAGTGGAATGTAAAGAAGATTTTTGTGTGGGGACCGGATCAAATGGTCATCGCGCAAGATTTAAAATACTATCGCACAGATGTTTCGAAACATACGAGGAAGGCAGTGAATGTGATGCTTCCACTGATGATGGATATTGAAGAAATCTATTCGAAAAAGCTGAAAATGCGAAGTATAGGAATCGCAAACCTGAAGCTGCTGTTTGGTTTGAAACCATCTGTCAGCCATGATGCACTGGAAGATGCTGTGGATCTTAAAAATATAATCGCATATATGGATATACATGGATGTCCGAAGCGCGCGGCGAATGTACTGAGACAATACATGAAAGAAAAGGAAATTTACTACAGATACCGCAGGTTCCATGAAAAATGGGAAGGAATTTCCGATGAAGTTTTAATAAAGTGCAATGCCTTGATGCAGGAACTGGAAAATGTAGAAAATATGGAGGCAAGAGCATTGAAAGATGACCTTCACGTGATCGCGACAGGAGAAGATGCAGCCTTTGAAGAGCTGGAAGTTTTCTTTGAAAAAGCAAATAGAAAAAAAATATAAGTGAACGCAGTTATATGGAATTTCAATTAGAAAAAAAAGCATATTGGTGCTACTATGATAGTAGGATAAAGTCATTAATATTTGGGAGATATATTAATGAGTTTATTTTGCGCAAAAACAGATTTAACGCGCAAAAAAATGGGGAAAAGAGGAAAAAGACGAAAATGAAAAAGATGAAAAGACTGGTTGCAGTTCTGATGATTTGCGTGATGATGTTTTCAGTAGCAGCATGTGGCAAACAAGGAACAGCAAAAAAGGAAGACAAGAAAATTGATGGAAAAGTATGTGTGTTGACACCGACACTTTCCTGGAGTGAAGATCAGTACAGATCCGGTGAGAAGATGGCTGAGAAGTATCCGGGCGTTGTTGAGCATCTGACATTGCCAGATGACTTTGCAGCAGAGCAGGAGACGGGAATCACTCAGATCATGAATGTTGCAAAGGATCCATCTTTCAAGGCACTTGTTATCTGCTATGGTGATTCTGGTATTTTACCGGCAATCAAAATGGCAAAAAAAGAAAATCCGGACTTGAAAGTGATCACTGCACCTGTATGGGATGATCCATATGAGATGGCGGATGTCATTGATTTATGTATCGATGCAAACTGGAACAAACGTGGGCAGGTAATTGCAGAGAAAGCGAAAAAGATGGGTGCTGAGAGAATTATCCACTATTCTTTCCCGACACATCTTAAGATGGAAGAAATTGCACAGAGAAGAGAGACGATGAAAAAGACAGCGAAGAAGCTTGGTATGGACTTCATCGATGTAACAATGCCAGACCCATACGTAACATCTGACAGTGCAACAAATCAGTTCATCAAAGAAGATATTCCAAAAGAGATCAAAAAATATGGAAAAGATACTTGTATCTTCAGTACATACTGTCCGACACAGGATTTCGTAATCGGGCTGGAATTAAAATACAAATATATCGTAGCTGAGCAGTGTTGCCCGACACCTACACAGGGATATCCGGCAGGTATGAACCTTAAAATTACAAAAGATATTGCAGGTGATTACGATGCAATCAACAAGATGATCAGCGATGTTGCAAAGAAGAATGGTGTTACAGGAAGACTGTCTACATGGCCAATTTCTATGGAAGCATTCCAGCCGGAATTTGCGACAGAAGTAGCAATCCAGGCCTTGAAAGGCGACATCAAATTAACAGATATTGATGCATTAAGAAAAATCGCAAAAGACGTAACAGGTGTATCAGTCGAAATGGAAAAACTTGATGGTAAATATGACAACTATCTCCTTTACATTATGGGTTCAATTTATTACTAAAATATAATGAAAAAGACTAGCTGTGACACAGTCGTGCCACAGCTATCTTTTATAAGTGGGAATGACGATGGAAAATACAGTTTTAAAATTAAACAATTTGGGAAAGAAATTTAGTGGTAACTCCGTTTTGCGAAATGTGAATATAGAGTTGAAAAAAGGGCAGATCTTAGGACTTATGGGAGTTAATGGATCCGGGAAAAGTACAATGCTTAATATTATTTCCGGTGACCATATTATTGACGAGACAGGTGGTTACGAAGGTGATATTTTCATAGATGGACAAAAAGTAAAGATCACATCAACGGTAGAAAGCCAGAGCTACGGGATTTGTATGGTGCACCAGGAATTCAGTCTGTTAGAAGATTTAAGTATATGGGAAAATATAGCATTGCCTAATTATGTAATGAATTCCTATCGCGAGATAAAAGGAAGCATGAAGAATTTCTATACAGAAGAGAATAAAAGAAAAGCAAAAGAGATCCTGGCAAGATTAGGGCTTGATCTGGATGTGGAGATGAAAATCTGTGAACTTCCAATCAATAATAAGCAGTTTGTAGAAATCGCCCGCTCGATCGCCAATGAAGATACAAAATTATTAATGCTGGATGAGCCGACAGCTACATTGAATGAAAAAGACTCTAACAAGCTTCTGGAACAGTTGAAAAAACTGGCAGATGAAGGCTTAACTATTATTTTAGTGTCACACCGAATTGAAGAGATCATCGCAGTTTCGGATACAATCCTCGTATTAAGGGACGGAGATCCGGTTTATCTAAGTGACAAAAAAGAAGAATTCAGCCGCGAAAAAATAGCGGAAGAGATTATCGGATATAATTACGCATTTGCAGAGCGTTTTAAGGAAAATGAAGCAAAGCAGGAAAAAGTAGTGCTGACGTATAAAGATTTTTATGTTGCACGAAAAAACGAACCGATAAAAAATCTGAACTTTGACATATATCAGTCAGAGATCATCGGTCTTACCGGAATGAACGGACATGGGAAAAATGCACTGGCATATGGCACGTTAAGAGCAGATAAAATTGCCGGAGATTTCACATTTTACAAAGATGAGAAGGAAATAAAAATTAATAAAACAGCGGAAGCGATTGAATCAGGTATTGTGTTTGTCACAGAAGAAAGAAGAAAAAATGGACTTCTTTTGGACAAATCAGTAGCAGAGAATATCAATTTCTATTTGAAGAATTTCTCTGATAAGTTAAATCGTCTGTCTATCGGAAATAAAATTAAATTTTATGATAAAAATAAAGAGAAAAATCAGGCAGAAACAGTAGTAACGAAATATGACGTAGTATGTGAGTCAATTCGACAGCCAATCTGTGAATTGAGCGGTGGAAACCAGCAAAAAGTAGCGTTGGCACGTGCGATTTTAATGGATCCGGACGTATTATTTATTAATGAACCGACGAGAGGGATTGATATCAAATCAAAAGACAATATTTTAAAATTGCTCGCAGATTTGAATAAAAGAGCAGGGACTACGATCATTCTCGCATCCGGAGATATTGAAGAGATGAAAAAAATATGTGATCGCATCTGCGTATTTTATGAGGGGGAACTTGTAGATGTTTTAAAACACGATGCAGATGCAGAACAGTTTGCGAGAGCTTTTTCAAAAATGAGAGAGGAGGACAGCTATGAAAAAGTTTAAATTACAAAAAAATGTATTGCTGATCTTTTTGCTTGTCATGATCGCTGTTTCCTGTTACATGGGAATTCCAATCCGCCCGCTGCTTACGGATATGCTGATCCGACTTCCTATGAACGGTGTGTTTGTATTATCACTTCTTCCGATGCTGAATGCCGGAATGGGATTTAACTTCGGAATGCCAGTCGGGATCATAGCCGGTCTTATTAGTATCAGCACGGTTATGAACTTTGAAATCACTGGTGTGAAAGGATTTTTATGCGTGCTTCTCCTTACAATTCTTATTAGTTTTGTGTTCGGAAGAATTTATGGACGCATTTTAATAAAGGCAAGTGGAACAGAGGAGATCACAGGAAACTTTTTAGGTTTATCAATCATTCCGCTGTCCTGTATTTTATGGGTGACTATTCCATTTGACAATCCGGTCATGGTATTTCCAATCGCAGGAAAAGGAATGCGTCCAAAGATTGGGCTGGAAGGATATTTTGACAAAATCATTGAAAAAATTTTCCAGATAAAAATAGGTGGAATGATGATTCCGGTAGGATATCTCCTTTGCTTTTTTATCGTGTGCGTGATCATCTATATTATTTTTAAAAGTAATATCGGTCAAAATATGCTTGCCCTCGGTGAAAATGAAGCCTATTGCGAGATTATGGGGCTGCAATCGAATAAGATTAAGATGACGGCAATCGTTTTATCAACGATCATTGCAGGTGTAGGTATCTGTTTCTATTCACAAAGCTATGGATATCTGGAACTTTATAATGCACCGAAAGCGATCGCCTTTTCTGCAGCATCTGCGCTTCTTATCGGAGGCTGTACGGAACATAATGGAAATATTTTAAACGTGATTGTAGGTACATTGATTTTTCACGGGATTTTAGTGTTTAGTGTGCCTCTTGCAAATGAGCTGGTTGCGACAGAGCTTACCGAGATCACAAGATCTATTTTGACAAATGTCATTATCTTATTTGCAATGTTTAAAGAAACAAAAAAGGAGAAGAATGTTGAAAAAGCTTAAATCAAATCGAATTCCATTGTTATTCATTATCCTGTCTGTCATAGGATATATTGTGTCAGGAATGTCGCTTAATTTTGTTATGTCTGAAGTAGTAACAAGAATTTTGCGAAACAGCGTGATGGTATTGTCACTGATCGTTCCGATCATAGCCGGTTTGGGACTTAACTTTGCCATCAGCATTGGTGCACTGGCAGCACAGACAGCCATTCTTTTTGTATTAAATTATGGACTGGAAGGATATCCGGCACTTTTAGCGGTTGTACTTCTTTCTACAATCCTTGCTGTCGCATTTGGTTATGTGATCGGAGCAATCTTAAACCGTGTAAAAGGGCGAGAGATGATTACTTCCATCATTATCGGATATATCGGAATCAGTATCTATCAGTTAATCTTTATGGTCGGATTTGGAACGATCATTCCTGCTACAAACGAAAAATTGCTTTTAAAATCCGGACTGGGAATTCAGCATGTTGTAAACCTGGAAAGTCTGAGTGGCATTATCGATGATTGTTTGAAATTTGAAATATGGGGGATTAAATGTTCGGTGTTGAATCTTGTGATCATCACAGTAGTCAGTCTGTTCATATTTTACTTGCTTCGAAGCAAGCTCGGTATTAATATGAAAGCTGTTGGTGAAAGTATGGATAAGTCGCAGAGCCTTGGCATCGATGTGAATAAAATGAGAATCATCGCAATTATTATTTCTACGGTGCTTGCGGCTTACGGACAGATCATGTATTTACAGAATGTTGGAATGTTGAGCGTGTATACCGCGCAAAGCAATCGTGAGATTTTCTCAAGTGCGGCAATTCTGGCTGGTGGAGCCGGAATTAAAAATGCGAATATCCGCAATGTGTTTTTAGGATTATTTTTGTTCCATTTTCTGTTTATTGTATCGCCACTTGCTGGGCAGACACTGTTCTCAAGCGTTGCAATCGGAGAATATTTCCGTACGTTTATATCTTATGCAGTAATCTGTCTTGCAATTATTTTTAATGTAAAGGAGAATATATAAAGAAAAATGAGGGAAAGTTACAATGATAATTAACATTGCATTATGCGATGATGAGCAGGAATCATTAGATATACTAAAAAAGAATTAGACAAAGCAGCAGAGAAATTGATATATTGTTCTTGGATATAGACATGCCTAGTATTTCGGGACTGGAGATTGCCAAAAAGCTGCGTGAAGAAAATTCAGATATAATATTGATCTTTGTATCCGCACATGAGCAGTATGTATTTGAATCCATAGAATATAGTCCATTCAGATATTATGTATTTTGAAACAGCAGCAAGAAAAGTTGGGGTCCACTTAAATAATGGAGAAATTTTAAATGTCAGAAAAACGATAAAAGAATTGGAAATATCAAAGGATAAAAAATATAGTTATAGAATCAATGAAGGAGAAAATACAGTTGAAATAATTGGTTACCTAAAGAAAAATGTGGATAGTTTACATATTCCGGAAAAAATAGATGGATTAAAAGTGACTTCGCTAGGAGAAGCTTCCTTTGCTTATCACGAAGAATTGAAATGTATTAAAGTACCGAAGACAGTAACAAGTATGAAGATGGCAGTATTTGGATCGAGTGTAAATCTTGAAAAAGTATATTTTGCAGGGGATGTGAAAAATATAGATGATTGGGCATTTGGAGATTTTGCGGGTACGATCGTCATTGAAAAAAATAAATGTACTAAATTATATAAATATGCTGTAGATAATAAAATTAGTATGGAATAAAATAATTGCAAAAGTTTGCGCATTGCACATGCAGAAGAATATTTGCAGACAGAAATCAAGCACAATTATTTTGACATCAATGTAGCAATGGTAAAAGTTACTTATGAAAAGGTTTAAGAATACTTTTTAAAATGATTAGCACTCACCTCTTGACAGTGCTAATAAAGTGTTGTATTGTTATATTGCAAGTAGAACAAGAGCAAAAGGAGGTTGTCTTTATGAATATAAATAAATTTACACAGAAATCATTGCAGGCTGTGCAAGACTGTGAACGCATTGCATCTGACTATGGCAACCAGGAGATTGCACAGGAGCATTTGCTTTATGCATTATTAACACAGGATGACAGCCTGATCGCGAAATTGATGGAAAAGATGGGGCTCGATAAAAACCTTATTATTAATCGCGTGGAAGAGGCGATTACAAAACGCCCGAAAGTACAGGGTGGAAGACAGTATGTAGGACAGGATCTGAATAATGTTCTGATCCATGCAGAGGATGAGGCAAAACCGATGGGAGACGAATATGTTTCTGTTGAGCATCTCTTCCTCGCTATTATAAAATATGCAAGTAAAGATATGAAGGCACTGCTTCGTGAGATGGGTATCAGCCGGGAAGGATTCCTGCAAGCATTATCTACTGTGAGAGGCAATCAGAGGGTAACAAGTGATAACCCGGAAGATACTTATGATACGTTGAATAAATATGGTTCTGATCTGGTAGAGCGGGCAAGAGAGCAGAAACTGGATCCGGTGATCGGACGTGACTCTGAGATCCGTAATGTAGTCCGTATCCTTTCACGTAAGACGAAGAACAATCCGGTTCTAATCGGTGAACCAGGTGTTGGTAAGACAGCAGTTGTAGAAGGACTTGCACAGAGAATTGTCCGTGGTGATGTACCGGAAGGACTGAAAGACAAGACAATTTTCTCACTAGATATGGGAGCACTTGTAGCAGGTGCTAAATATCGTGGAGAATTTGAGGAACGTCTGAAAGCAGTTCTGGAAGAAGTGAAAAACAGCGATGGACGAATTATCCTGTTTATTGATGAGTTGCATACGATTGTCGGCGCCGGTAAGACGGACGGTGCAATGGATGCAGGAAATATGTTAAAACCAATGCTTGCCAGAGGTGAACTGCATTGTATCGGTGCAACAACACTGGATGAGTATCGTCAGTATATTGAAAAAGATGCGGCACTGGAACGTCGTTTCCAGCCGGTTATGGTAGAAGAGCCGACAGTGGAAGATGCAATTTCCATTCTGCGTGGACTGAAAGAACGATATGAAGTATTCCATGGAGTGAAGATCACAGATGGAGCACTTGTTGCAGCAGCAACACTCTCAGATCGTTATATTTCCGACCGTTTTCTGCCGGACAAAGCGATTGACCTTGTAGATGAAGCATGTGCCATGATCAAGACAGAACTAGATTCCATGCCTGCAGAACTGGACGAATTACAGCGTAAGATCATGCAGCTTGAGATAGAAGAAGCAGCTCTTAAGAAGGAAGACGATCGGTTGAGCCAGGACAGACTTGTACATCTGCAGGAAGAACTGGCAGAGCGCAGAGAAGAATTTGCAAGTCGTAAAGCACAGTGGGACAATGAGAAAGTCGGCGTTGAACGTGTGCAGAAGATCCGTGAGGAGATTGAGCAGATCAACAAAGAGATTGAGAAAGCACAGCATTCTTATGACTTGGAGAAGGCTGCAGAACTGCAGTATGGTAAGCTGCCACAACTGAAGAAACAGTTGGAAGATGAAGAAGCTAAAGTAAAAGATGAAGACCGCGATCTGGTACATGAAAGTGTTACCGATGATGAGATTGCGAAGATCGTATCCCGGTGGACAGGTATTCCGGTTGCCAAATTAAATGAGAGCGAGAGAAGCAAGACACTGCATCTGGCAGATGAGCTGCATAAACGTGTCATTGGTCAGGATGAAGGTGTGGAACTTGTAACCGAAGCAATCATCCGATCCAAAGCCGGAATTAAAGATCCAACCAGACCTATTGGTTCGTTCCTGTTCCTTGGACCTACCGGAGTCGGTAAGACAGAACTTGCAAAGACACTTGCAGAGAGCCTGTTTGATGATGAGAATAACATGGTGCGTATCGACATGAGTGAGTATATGGAGAAATATTCCGTATCCAGACTGATCGGAGCGCCTCCGGGATATGTCGGATATGATGAAGGTGGCCAGCTTACCGAAGCTGTCAGAAGAAAACCTTACTCAGTTGTACTGTTTGATGAGATTGAAAAAGCACACCCGGATGTATTTAATGTATTATTGCAGGTGTTGGATGATGGACGTATTACGGATTCCCAGGGACGTACTGTAGATTTTAAGAATACAATCCTGATCATGACATCCAATATTGGTTCCCAGTATTTGCTGGATGGAATTAATGAAGATGGAACGATCAAACCAGAAGCACAGGAAATGGTTATGAATGACCTGCGTGCACATTTCAGACCGGAATTTTTGAACCGTCTGGACGAGACGATTTTATTCAAACCATTGAATAAAGATAACATTTATCATATAATTGACTTACTTGTAAAAGATGTAAACAGACGTCTGGCAGACAAAGAGATTTCCCTTTCCCTGACAGAAGCTGCAAAGAATTATGTAGTGGAAGGTGGTTACGATCCGACTTACGGAGCACGTCCGCTGAAGAGATATTTGCAGAAGCATGTTGAGACACTGGCAGCAAAACTGATGCTGGAAGGTGAGATCCGGGCAGGTGAGACTATTGTGATTGATGTTGAGAATGAAAAACTTGCTGCGCATATTCAGGAATATATGCAGGTGGTACCAGAGTCTGACTTATAAGGAGCGATAAGATGCCACGGATAATCTTCCATATAGATGTGAACTCTGCGTATTTAAGCTGGAGTGCAGTGGAACAATTGAAGAATGGAGCGGAGACGGATCTGCGTAAGATACCGGCTATCATCGGAGGCGACAGAGCTTCCAGACATGGAGTCGTGCTTGCCAAATCTATTTCCGCTAAGAAGTATGGCATCCGCACAGGGGAACCCGTTGTGGATGCCATTCGTAAGTGTCCGAATCTTGTGATCGCACCGCCGGATCACAGACTCTATTCGGATTACAGCAGAAAATTGATGACATTTCTGCGCGGTTATACGGATCAGATCGAACAGGTCAGCGTAGATGAGTGTTATATGGATTTTACAGAGATCGCGCCGCGTTTTTCCTCACCGATGGAAGGCGCTTTAGAGATTAAAAATGAAGTCCGCAGACAGTTTGGATTTACTGTGAATGTTGGAATATCGGAAAATAAACTGCTGGCAAAGATGGCATCGGATTTTGAAAAACCGGATAAAGTACATACGTTATTTCCGGATGAGATTAAGGAGAAAATGTGGCCGCTTCCAATCGGAGAACTTTTTATGGCGGGCAGGTCGAGTGTGGAATATTTACAGAAGCTGGAGATCCGCACGATCGGAGATCTGGCACAGATGAATCCGGAACTACTGGAGATACATCTGAAAAGCCACGGGCGCAAACTATGGGAATTTGCCAATGGTATGGACAATTCGCCGGTAGAACCGGTACGTCAGGAGGCAAAAGGAATCGGCAACTCTATTACACTGCCGCAGGATGCAAAGACAGAAGAAGAGGCGTGTGAAGTGCTGGGAAAACTGGCAGGAAGCGTAGGAAGGAGACTCAGGAAAGCTGGGCAGAAAGCCGGAATGATCAGTGTGGAGATTAAGTATTATAATTTTGAAAATAGTTCCCACCAGACACAGCTGGAGAGAGCAACCAATGAGGATGCCAGAATTTACGAGACAGCAGAAGAATTATTCCGGGAAATGTGGAAAAAACAACCCATTCGTCTGCTGGGAATCCGAAGTTCTAAGTTGACGGATGCGTTTGCACCAGAACAGCTTACCATATTTGAAGTACAGCCGGAGATGGAGAAAAGGAAGAAAGCCAGTGAAAAGAAAGCAAAGCTGGAGCAGGCTTTAAAGGAAATACGTGGAAGATATGGAGAAGAAGCCGTGATCCGCGGCAGTAATATGGAAGAAAAGCGGGAAAAAGAAAAATGATGAGAAAAAAGATTTTTGCAGCAGTGGGAATGTTATTGCTTGTGATCGGACTATGTGGAGCAAAAAGCTATATGAGACAGATGAAAATAAGAGAGAATGAAGAAGTACAGAAAATAGAAAAGCAAAAAGAAGTGGCACAGGAAAGAAAAGAAGCAATGGAGCAACGAAAAAAGCAGGAAGAAGAAAAAAAACAGAAAGCAAAAGAACAGCAGAAAATAATAAAAAGACAGAAAAAGATACAGATCTGTATTGATCCGGGGCATTATTCAAAAAAGAATGAAGTCTATGAAAACGGAAAAGTTGTTTACTGTGAAGGCAATTTTACATTGAAGGTGGCAAAAGAACTGAAAAAGATACTGGAAGAACGATATGGGGTGATTGTACATTTGACACGTACCAGCGGCAATATCTGTATCAACGGATACGAGAATCTGGCACTGGATTCCGGAAAGATCAGCCTGCGCGGTGAGGCGGCAAAAGGCATGGATCTCTTTATTTCACTCCATACGAATGCTAATCTGGAACATGCCAACGGTGTGGATACGAACAGACAGCCAATTGGCATTACAAAGCCAATTGTGATTGTTAATACTGTTGCAATGGAAAGTAAACAGGCACTTAGTGTGGCAAATGCAATCGGAACCAGTCTGGCAGTTTCCAATGCAAAATTAGGAATCAGCACACAGGAAAAGTTTCACACAGTAAGTGGAAAAGATGATATACTGAACTGGACAGATGCCTATAATGACAGTGTGGATAAAGAAGGAACGGTCTGTGCCCGTCGTGGAAATAATGGTGATTATTACGGCGTATTAAGAGGCGCATCGAATGTTGCAGTACCGGGAATGATCGTGGAGCATGGTTTCCATACCGTACCGAAGATGCGTAAGCTGGCAGCAGATGGAACGCTGGCAAAGGAATGGGCAGAAGCAGATGCGAAAGGAATCGCAGAAGGAATGAGATTGGAGGAGGAATAACAATGTTTTGTGCAAATTGTGGCTCGGAGCTGGAAAAGGGCGCCAGATTTTGTCCGGAATGTGGGGCACCGGTAGAACCGGTACAGCCGGAGAAAACCGTACAGAATCCGGGAAATACACAGGCATCCGGACAGATACCACCAGCAGGTGGAAGAACAACATCCGGACAGACACCGGCATCACCGAAGAAGAATCAGACAGTTATTATTGCAGCGGTTATCGCAGCAGTTGTATTGATTATCGGTGGCGGCTTATTATATGGAACGGTTGGTCTTGCATGGCAGAAGAACAGTGCAGTGTCAAAGATTGAGAAAGCTGGTCTTAAAGATTATCAGTCGGAAGAAGCAAGGCTGGCAGCAGAATGGGAGAATCTTGGTGTACTGGATTTTGGCGGTAAAAGAGCTGTTGTTAAAGAACTGAAAGAACTTAAAAAAGGTGTGGATGCATTTCAGGACTGTGCGTCAGAACTGTCAGAGATGGAGAAAGAGAAGAAACAGTATGATCTGGATTCTGAAAGTTACAGCGCATATGAAAGTGCATTAAAAGAATGTCGCAGTGCAATTAAGAAAAAAGAAGGCAAAAAGACACAGACAACTTATAAGAATGCTGTGAAAGCATTGGAAGCATTAAAAAGCGCAGATGACCAATATATTTCTGATCAGGTATCTATGTATGAAAATGTAGATCTTTCCGAGGCATCGTCCAAAGAAGTAAGCAGTTATAAGACGATTTTAAAAGAGATTCAGAGCCTGACAAAAGAAAAGACGAGAAATTACAAATCTATCCAGAAAACATTTGCAAAGATGGATCAGGCAATCTATCTGTATATCGATCCGAAGAATCCGCTGGATGTTACAGTTCAGCAGGTGGATGCATCTGCATTTCCGAAGATCCGTCTGTATCTGAGTGTGAAAGATGGCAATACCGGAGAAGTACCGAAGAAGCTCAGTAATTCGCTTTTCTATATTAAGAAAAAAGATGCAAATGCAAAATATGTGAAGCAGATAATTACTTCTGCCGGACAGTTAAATGAAAAAGAAGCGCTGAAGGTAGATATGGTTGCAGATGTCAGCGGAAGTATGGATGGTGGACCGCTGGATGAAGCAAAACAGATCATGTCAGATTTCGTAAACAGTGTGCAGTTTGACGCCGGAGACAAAGTGGAACTTACATCATTCTCTACAGGAGTCCGCTTGGAACGGAAATTTACCGATGATGCCAGCGATCTTGTGAACTGTATTAACCAGTTGCAGACAGAAGAAGAGACCAGTCTGTACGATGCTTTATATACTTCCGTAGAACGTGTTGCGGCGCAGAATGGAGCCAGATGCGTGATCGCATTTACTGACGGACAGGATAATCACAGTAATTGCAGCCCAGATACCGTGATCCGGACAGCAAACCGTTATCATGTACCGATTTTTATTATCGGAATCGGAGGTTATGATTACAATGATGCAAGATATATTGCGGAACAGACTGGTGGAGCTTATTATAGTGTTACAGATGTAAATGGCATGAAGAGTATTTACGATCAGGTTTATGAAATGGAAAAACAACTTTACATGGTTGAGTTTGAAGACAAATCTGACATGAAGCTGGAAAGTAAAGCAGATATCGAAGCAGGATATAAGAGTGTGGAATATGGCGGCTCCTGCAAATACAGCTATACACCGAATGTATTGTTAAGCGCCAAGAGTGCAGATATTTATAAGGATGGACCGGAGGCGGTTGTGGAAGGTTATCTGAAGAATTTTGCAGAAGCAATGAATACAAATGATTTTTCAAAGATTTCCGGATATCTGAAGAATGGAAGCCCGATTTACAAAGAACAGGAGAAATATGTTCAGCGTAAAATTTCTGAACAATTGGATTCTTATGAACTGACAGATGTAAAATACAGCGGTAAGAATAAGTGCAAGATTTCTACAAGAGAGACTTATTATGTGCAGGTGGCAGGTAAACCGCTGCAGCTTATGACACAGGAGTGTACCTATGTGCTTGAGAAAAATGGAAATGACTGGGAGATGACATCTTTCGCAGATATTAAAGTTACAGACCGGATCAATCAGTAAATGCCTGTCTGGCACGAAGATTGCAGAGGATGGAAGAGGAAACTCTGAAATGAAAATATTCAAAACAGGGTGTTGACAAAGTTAAAATCCAGGGATATAATGTGAAACATAAGAGCAGTTGCGAATTATATTTTTATAGTTTGCAGCTGTTTTTTTGTCGTTTTGACGTATGGAAGAAAGATATAAATTCAGATGGGAGGTTATCAAAATGAAAAAAATGAACTGGAAAGAATTGATGATTGATGTTTTGGTGGATATTGTAGCGGGTATGATCATTGCAATCGGTATTTACAATTTTGCTTTAAATGCGAATTTTCCGGTAGCAGGATTTTCTGGTATCGCGATTATCTTATATCACCTGTTTGGTATCCCGGTTGGAGCCGGTACAATTTTGTTAAATATCCCGGTTTCAATTTTATGTTATAAATTCCTTGGAAAGAAGTTTTTCTTTGTTTCAGTAAAAACAACGATCATTTCATCTCTTTTAATGGACTATGTAGCACCGCTGCTTCCGGTATATAACGGCAGCAGACTGTTGGCAGCATTATGTATGGGTGTGCTTTGTGGAATCGGTTATGCGATGATTTTCATGCGCGGTTCTTCCACAGGCGGACAGGATTTCATCAGCGTTTCTATTAAACAGGTAAAACCGCACATGACACTGGGCGTGATCACATTTGTACTTGATATTACAACAATCATCCTCGGAACAGTCATCGTATTCAAAGACGTAGACGGACTGATCTATGGTGTGATCGTTACTTATCTGATGGCAACTGTAATGGACCGCATTATGTATGGTATTGACGAAGGAAAGATGACACTGATCGTAACAGAACGTGGCGAAGAGCTTGCAAAAGAGATTGATGCATATTCAGGAAGAGGTTCCACAATCTTAAAAGGTATGGGAAGTTATTCCAAAGCAAATAAAGATGTTGTTATGTGTGCATGCAACAACAAGCAGATGTATTCAATTAAGAAACTTGTACATGAGTTAGATCCGAAAGCATTTACCATTATTATGGAATCCAATGAAGTCGTAGGAGAAGGCTTCAAGGAAGAATTGCCGGATATTGATCTGTAGAAAATATTATATAAATTAAAAAAAAGAACTGTCGTAAGGGAGAGGCTTCGTAAGGAAGTCCTCTCCCTTTGGCTTTTGTAATCGGCCGGAATGATTGGATTGTAGGTAAAATCAATCATAATTGGAGGATTACAAAATGGACAAGTACATCCACAACGAGCAGAACGGACTTTGGTATGAGCTGCAAGGGGACTATTATCTGCCCTGTCTGAAACTGCCGGAGGAACCTGAGGTACACATTGGTATCTGGGGACAACGGCATCGCCGATACCTCAAAGGCCACCACAAAGCGCTGTATACCTCTCTGCTTACCAGCGGCAAGTTGAACAGTTACCTTGCTGACATTGACCGGCAAGCAGAAGAAATGTTCTCTCTGCTGATAAATCAGCTTTCCGAAAAAGAGGGCGTAACGGAAGCACTCAAAGCAGAACACCTAATGCTGTGGGTACAGAAGATGAACAGCATCCGCAACACCGCTATGGAGGTTGTTTCAAACGATTTAATTTACGCATAACAAACAATCGGAAAGGCTGCTGTCAAGCGACGGCGGCTTTTCTTTTTCGGAAAGTATTCAAGAAGTCATAAAGTTTTGTGTACAGTTGAAGAAGGTCAATAGATTTTGTGTGGAATTTATATTTTTTTCAAGAAAGTACTTGATTTATCAAGGAGAGGGAGTATATGATAATATATCATGATAGATTATATTCGGCGGGAAAGGAGTTTTTTTGTCTTGAAAACATCAAAGAAGGCTGAGAGGACGAAGGAAATCATCGGTATATGCCTTGACTGTTTTGTTGAAAAAGGGCTTACGGTAACGACCACCACAGATCTCTGCAATGCAAACAATCTGCAAAATGGCGGTATCTATTACTATTTTGACACGAAGGAAGAAATAGTTTTGGCTTGTGCCGAAGAAGCAATTTCTCGCATTGAGCAGGGTGCGTTCAGCATTGCCTTTGAAGATATCAAAGATATTGCCAATATGATGAACCATCTCGGCACTCTTGCGGATGAACTGTCTCCGGTTATGCGTTTTCTGGTCAGCGTATGTGTGTCGCAGGAATACGGAAACAAAGTCAAGCCATACCTTGTACAGCTTGCAGGTCGCTACCCTTATTATACGAAAAAAATTGCCGAGATTCTCGGCTGCACCGCAGCGGAAGTAGAACCGTATGTCCACCTGTCTATTCTGGCGCTGAACAACTATATGATTTTTAATGAGCGGGCGCTGTTCCTGCCGCAGATAGAGGCGGCGAAAAAAGGACTGATGCAGCTTGCGAAAAGGAAGGGATGATACAGATTACGACAAGTAACAAAACAGATAAGAGCAGAGAAATCTTATAGGGAGGTAAACAAATGAAGAAAAGAGTATTGAGTATTCTGATGATGCTGTGTCTGGCGCTAACACTTCTGCCTGTGTCCGTTTGGGCAGCAGACAGTGTTGCAGAAGTCAGCACAAAGGAAGAATTGAATGATGCACTGAGCAATGCAAGTGTAACAGAAATTCATATCATCGCAGACATGACTTATAATGATCCGTTGAACGCAATCAAGCCCGTTCAAGTGAATGAAGGTGTGACACTCACCATAAGCGCTTACGATACAACGGTATCCGGTACGATCGTGAATAATGGTACTGTCAAGGTAACCAGCAAATGGGTTTGCTTATGGAAAGCACAGACCGCAGGTACCGGCAAGCTGATTGGTGGCAAGGATTCATGGGGTGACCCTTCCACCTATGTAGACTATGGCTGCGTTCCTGAAACAATGTTGGATGGCTGCCGCATCAATATTGTGAAGGATATTTCCCAAGCGGTCACAGCGGCGTTGCCCGATACTATGCAGACCGGCGATACCATCAACGTTACATTCAGCAATCTGATTGAGAGCGTCGATCCGGCCAAAGTATTTAACTTTGTCTGGAAAGACGGCAGCAGCTTCACAATATATGATGGACAAGCAACGCCGACATTAACGAAGCCCGGCGCACTAAAGCTGAGTCTCACCCCGAAAAAGCCCTATGTGATGTGCACATCTAACGGAACTATGGGCAGTCTGGACGCGCAAGGTACTGTGACGCAGAAGATGTTGGATACGATCTATGTCGACCAAAGCAACGGCAATGATTCCAATCTGGGTGATACTGCGGCACAGCCTGTGAAAAGCATAGATAAAGCACTGGATAAGATCACCGACGACGGCCAGATCGTTCTGCTGAGCAATTACAGCGGTCGGATCGTTTTCAGCAAGAGCGTTACGGTCAAGTGCGAAGATGGAAACGCTTTTACGCTGACATCTTCATCTCCCAATTATGTGTCGGATGGCGTCACCGTCACACTGGAAAAGCTGAATTTTTCGGATTCCAACTTCTGTAGAGACACGCAGGGCACCGGTTCGCTGATTTTCACGAACTGCACCGGCAGCCTTTCCATCGGTTCGGGTGATATTTCTAATATTACCATGGAAAACAGCCAGCTCAGCGGCAACATCAGTGCGTCTGAGTCACTCGCCATGAAGTCTTCTACATTCAGTGGTCAATTCAATACAAAGAATTTTGTCGCTAATGGTGACTGCACCATCAACTGCAAAAAGAATGCTCCCAGCCTTATCAGGGGCACGGTTACTGCAGAAACGCCGGTCAAGCTGGTTCCTTTTGAAAACGCCAAAGCCGGAGATAAGCTGTTAGAGGTTCCTGGTTCGACAGCAGCAACCAGCTTTGCATTATCTGACACAAGCGGTGTGTATGGCGTTGTGTTCAGCGCGCAGTATAACGGAAATTATCTGTGCCTGGCGCAGCGTATTACATCTGAAAATGGCAAGATTGCTGTTGGCTATGAGCCGCAAATCAAGCATGTGCCAAATAATCCTGCCAATGTCAGGTTGTCTGGATTTGACTCTGAGATAAGTACCTTCGATGCGGCATGGAGCGGAAATGCCAGTACAAGCTGGAGTGCTGACGAGATACCGAAACTGACCGTAACACTGAAAGCAAATGACTTCTATTTCTTCGATAACAGTTTTGATGTAAACAAGTTGCAGGTTTACTCCTGGACAGATATGACCACATATCCCACCTTTGACAATGGAGCAAAGAATGACAAGGTTACTTGTAAAGTAGAGGACGGTCAGGGCATCAGCGGCGATGGAAAGACCTTTACATTTACGGTAGAGTATCCGAAAATTGAGCGGCTGAAGCAGAATCTCATAATGGACACCGCAGACCGCACGGCTTCTTGCAAGGAAGTGCTGCAGCCTCGCCATGTCGGCAACCCACAGGGTACTTTGAGTTACGAGAGCAGCGATCCCGAAATTGCTTCGGTGGATTCAGCAACCGGTGTAATCACGGTAAATAAGCCGGGTACGGTGACAATTACGATTCACGCAGCTCAAACGGATATTTATGCCGCTGCTGAAACGAGCTATCAGCTCGTTATCAGCCACAAATATTCAGATACGTATAAAGCTGATGATGAAACCCATTGGAGGGAGTGCGCCTGCGGCGAGAAAACCGATGTGAACAACCATGCGGATGACAACAAGGACCATAAGTGTGATCTCTGCGGCAAGACACTTAGTGAACACACCGGCGGCACGGCCACCTGCAAGGATAAGGCAAAGTGCGAGGTCTGCGGCGAAAGCTACGGCGAACTCGACGCAAATAACCATACCGACTTGAAGCACATTGAAGCAAAAGCGGCAACCAAGACTTCTGAAGGCAATATCGAATACTGGTATTGCGAAGGATGCGGTAAGTATTACAAGGATGCCAAAGCAACACAGGAAATCACCAAGGCGCAAACTGTAACGGCAAAGATTCCGAGTGATAACAACACAAGCGCTGGCGGCAGCACCGGTAATAACAATAAACCGAGCAGCAATGCAACTATCTCGCCTCAGACCGGAGACAATAGCAATCTCATATTGTGGATTGCACTGTTGCTTGCCAGTGGCGGCGCAGTAACCGCAACAACCGTTTACGGCAGAAAGAAAAAGCGCAGCGTAAAGTAAAATCAAATGTTTAACCCAAGGGCGGCTGTCGGAAACGGCAGCCGCTTTTCCTACGGCAGTATGTCAGAGTTGCTTGACGAACAAGAGTTCTATATGGTATAATATCGTTGCTCTAATTGGAGAGCCACAACTGAATATTTGAATGAAACTCAAGGCAGCCGCCGAAAGAGATTGCGGCTGCGCCGCTCCTATCGCAGCGTCTGCCTGCGGAGCGGAAGAAAGCAGACATTGAAGGTTTCTGAATTTCAGAGCCGGTACATAGTTTCATCAAAGATATAGCGAGAGATTATCTCCCACTGATTTGATGTGTGGTGTGCGCCCCGTCAAGTAGACAATTAAAAAAATATAGGTTTTTTGCTACCCAGATCATGCTGGGTAGCATTTTTATGCTGCCATAAGCATGTCATGGTATTCCATTGGAGTTAGAATACCGAGACCTCGTTGAGGTCTGTCGTTTCTGTAATAATCTATATATTCAACAATCGCGGAGACTAATTCTTCTCTACTATGAAATTTCTTCTTGTAATACATTTCTCGTTTTAAAATTCCCCAGAACCATTCCATTGGACCATTGTCTGTACAATGAGCAACACGTGACATACTTTGAGTCATTCCAGCTTGTTCCAGTTTATGATGAAATGCCCTGGATGTATATTGGTAGCCCCTGTCACTATGAAAAATCGGCTTAGCATCTGGATTCAAGGTTACTGCCTGATCAAAAGTATCGAATACGAGTTGATTATTGTTTGAATCACCTAAAACATATGCTACAGGTCGTCGGTCACACAAATCTAAAATAACACTAAGATATAGTTTATGAATATCGTCGAAGGATGTGCCGTATTTGAACTCTGTAACATCGGTTACCCATTTTTCGTTTGGATTATCTGCATGAAAATTTCTGTTTAAAACATTCTCTGCGATGAATCCTGGATTTCTGGAAGGTCTGGTACAACCATCATAACGATGTTTCAAAGTGGATTTTATCTGCTTTTTGCGACAGATTCGTAAGATACGTTTGTCGTTTACGTCGATTTTATCATCATGATATAATTTGTCGTTTAATCGGCGATATCCCATGTCCGGATGCTGCTTATGCAATTCTTCCAATCTTTCTGCCAACTTCTGATTCAATTTGTCATTATCACTTTCTTTATGGTTTAACCATTTATAATAGGCTGCTCTGGAAACATGCCCAATCTTACATAATGAGCAGATAGAAAATTTCGTTTCTTCATGAAGCTCTTTGATTGCCAGATAAGTATGTTCGTTTCTTATTCGGTTTAGCCCCGCCTCCTTTCGATCTCCTCTAATTTTTTTAAGAATGCCACCTCCATTTCAGCATGTTCTTTTTCAGCACGTAAGATTTTAACTTCAGCACGGAGTTTTTCTAACTCACTCATTGAATCTAGAGATTTTCTTTTTCCACGATTATCCTTTAGAGCTTCTACACCTTTTGATTCATATTTAATAGTATAGTTACGTGCCTGCTGATAGGATACCTGATATTCTTCGGCTGTTTCGGCATAATTATGATCATGTGCAATACAATACTGTACGATTTCGATCCTTTCATCAAATGTGGTTTTTCTGCCTGTGGTCATGATATTGTTTTCCCCTGTTCCAGAAGATTTTAATACTTCACAACCATTATACTTCTTTATCCACTTTTTGAGTTGAGTTCCAGAACGAATCTGATACTTTTTTAATATTTCTGGGAATGTAAACTCATGAGACAAGTAATCTCTAACAGCTGCCTCTTTAGTTTCTTTTGAATAACGAGTAGTTTTAGAACCGGTTTTCAAACCGCTCCATCCAAAGGTTTCATAAAGTCGTTTCCAATCTTTTAAAGAACCTTGATTAATATCATAACGTTTACATATTTCTCTGAACCCATATGTTCCATCAATGTATTCAGAAACTATTTTGACTTTTTCTTCATAAGTAAATTTATGTTTGAATGCCATAAAGAAAGCTCCCTTCTAAATAAACAAGATTTTATTATTTCTCTTGTCTACTTAGAAGGGAGCATATCAGTTAGTGCAATAGCCCTTAATATAAATACAGATAGATTTATTTCGCGTATAATTTTACAACTTCAACAGCTACGTCAACTGTCTGATCCATACCTTCGACTGTGATGTGCTCGTACGGTCCATGGTATGCATGTCCACCGGTACCAAGGTTCGGGCAAGGAAGTCCTTTGAAGCTTAACTGGCATCCGTCTGTACCACCACGAATTGGCATTACAAGCGGTGTCACATCTGCATTCTCACATGCCTGTTTTGCATTGTCGATCAGGTGCATGCATGTCTCAATAATCTCAGCCATGTTGCGGTACTGCTCTGTGATCGTGAGAGTAACAGTGCCTTCGCCCCATTTTTCATTCAGATCTTTTTCAATCAGGCGGAGTGTTTTCTTCTTAGCTTCAAAAAGTAATTTGTCATGATCTCTGACAATATAATGAAGCTCTGCTTCTCCGACTTCACCTTTCATACTTACGAGGTGATAGAAGCCTTCGTAGTCTTCAGTTCCTCTTGGTGTCTCCATAGAAGGAAGTGCATTGTTGATCTCCATAGCTACCAGACTCGCATTGATCATTGTATCTTTGGAAGATCCCGGATGTACGTTGAATCCTTTGATTACGAAATCAGCTTTGCATGCGTTAAAGTTTTCATACTGGATTTCACCTTCTGTGTCTCCGTCCAGTGTGTAACCGTAGTCTGCATCAAAACGTTCTACATCGAAATGAGAAGCGCCGGTTCCAATCTCTTCATCCGGAGTAAATGCAACACGGATCGGTCCGTGAGGAATATTCTCTTCATTCAGATGTTCGATCATTGTAAGAATCTCGGCGATTCCGGCTTTATCGTCGGCACCGAGAACGGTTGTACCATCTGTTGTAATCAGTGTACGTCCTTTCAGGCTTGTAAGATGTGGAAAGTTCTGCACACTTAAGACAAGACCGCTATCCCCAAGTTTAAGATCCTGTCCGTCATAGTTCTCTGTGATAACTGGTGTGATATCGTGGTCACAGAAATCAGATACGGTATCCATATGAGCGATAAAACCGATCTTCGGTTTGTCTTCATATCCAGCTGTTGCCGGAAGTTTTCCATACAGATAACATTGGTCGTCCAGATAAACATCTACAAGACCAAGTTCTTTCATCTCTGTCTCCAGGATTCTTGCAAGGTCAAACTGACATGTGGAAGACGGAACAGTGTCACTGTTCTCATCACTAGGTGTACGGACAACAACGTACTTTAATAGTCTTTCATAAGCTTTCATAAGTTGATTCCCCTTTTCTTGTATATAGTTTCTGCAAAAGATTATAACACATTTGCAGGAAGATGGACAGGATAATTATCCCGGAGCAGTTCTTGTACTGTAGTGGAAAATGTTTTATAATAAGGATTACGAAAAAAATGAATGAAATGATGCAGGAGGCACGACGCATGAAATTAACCAGTTTATTGGAACGTTTGGAATATGAAGTCCGTCAGGGAAGTGATGAGATCGAAGTGACAGAACTTGTCAACGATTCGCGCAAAGTGACGGAAGGCAGTGTATTTGTATGTATTAGCGGAGCTGTATCGGATGGACATACTTATGTAGAAGAAGTCGCCGGTAAAGGCGCAAAAGCAGTAATCGTAGAAAAGCCGGTAGAAGCACCGGAAGGAGTGACTGTTATCCATGTAGATGATACCAGATATGCGCTGGCACTGATGTCAGCGGCTTATTTTGGATATCCGGCAGAAAAACTGCATGTGATCGGAATTACCGGTACAAAAGGAAAGACAACGACAACATATATGGTGAAGTCTATTCTTGAAGCAGCCGGACATAATGTCGGACTGATCGGAACGATTGAGGCGGTTATTGGAGACAAGACAATTCCGGCGAATAATACAACACCGGAGTCCTTTACGATCCACAAATATTTTGCAGAGATGGTAGAGGCAGGTTGTGACAGTGTTGTAATGGAAGTTTCTTCACAGGGATTGATGCTTCACCGTACCGCAGGAATCCAGTTTGAGATTGGTATATTCACTAACCTTGGAGAAGACCACATCGGACCGAATGAGCACAAAGATTTTGAAGATTACAAACGATGCAAAGGTATTTTATTTACCCAGTGTAATCTTGGAATTGCAAATGTAGATGACAAGTGGTACAAGGATGTATTTAAAAATGCAACATGCCGCGTGGAGACGTTCGGATTTTCAGAGGAAGCAGATTTAAGAGCAGTAGATGTGAAACACGTTTCAAGACCAGGATACCTTGGCATGCATTATCATGTAACCGGACTTCTGGACATGGATGTGGAAGTAGACATTCCGGGAGAATTCAGCGTATACAATTCTCTTACGGCAATTGCAGTATGCAGACATTTCAGAGTACCGGAGGAAGATATTAAGAAGGCATTAAAGGCTGCAAAAGTCAAAGGACGTGTAGAAATGATCAAAGTTGCGGATGATTTTACACTGATGATCGACTATGCGCACAATGCAATGAGTCTGGAAAGTTTGTTAAATACGATGCGCGATTACAATCCGGGACGTCTTGTAACCGTATTTGGCTGCGGTGGAAACCGTTCCAAGACAAGACGCTACGAGATGGGAGAAGTTTCCGGTAAATTATCTGATTTCACAATCATTACATCGGATAATCCACGTTTCGAAGAGCCACAGGATATTATCGATGACATTATTACAGGTATGAAGAAAACAGACGGCAAATATATAGCAATCTGTGACAGAAAAGAAGCAATCCGTTATGCAATCGAACATGGTCAGCCGGGAGATGTCATCATCATTGCCGGAAAGGGACATGAGACGTATCAGGAGATCAAAGGCGTAAAATATGATATGGATGATCGTGTGCTGATCCGTGAAGTATTAGAAGAACAAAAATAAAGGAGCAAGATGTACGCTGATATTATCATAGACATCACGCATGAAAAATTAGATAAAGTATTTCAATATAGCATCCCTTCCCGGTTAGAAGGGATGCTTGAGGTTGGAACAGAAGTTGTTGTTCCGTTTGGAAGAGGCAACAAAGAAACACACGGCTATGTTATCGCATTTTCGGAAAAGACAGATTATGATCCGGCAAAGATCAAGGAGATTACAGGAAAAGCGGAAGAAAGTATGGCAATTGAGGGGAAACTGGTTGCATTGGCGGCATGGATGAAGGAGCACTACGGCGGAACGATGATCCAGGCGCTGAAGACTGTTCTTCCTGTAAAGAAGAAAGAGAAGATCCGGCAGAAGCGCACGGTGCACCTGCTTTTAGATGAAGAAGCCGGAAAGCGCCAGCTGGATGTTTATCTGCATAAGAACCAGAAAGCAAGAGCCAGACTGTTGGCAGGACTTCTGGATCAGCCGGTACAGGAATACGAACTGCTGACGAAGAAACTGAATGTGACAGGTACCGTGATCCGCACGCTGGAAAAACAGAAGATTCTTACTGTTGAATATAAAGATATGCTGCGTAATCCGGTCGATTATCAGAAAAAGACTGGAAAGCAGATCGTTTACACCGAAGAGCAGGAGAGAGCGATCCGTACTTTCGTGCAGGATTATCAGGCAGGAAAACGAAAGACATATCTCCTTTATGGAATTACCGGAAGTGGTAAGACAGAAGTCTATATGGAAATGATCGAACGGATCGTAAAAATGGGAAAACAGGCGATTGTGCTGATTCCGGAGATTGCACTTACTTATCAGACGGTAATGCGATTTTATGGAAGATTTGGCGACAGGGTATCTATTCTCAATTCCAGATTGTCACCGGGAGAACGTTTTGATCAGTTAGAGAGGATCAGACGCGGAGAAGTCGATGTGATGATCGGACCAAGGTCGGCACTGTTTACACCATTTTCTGATCTGGGACTGATCGTGATTGATGAAGAACAGGAATCGGCTTACAAAAGTGAGCAGGTGCCAAGGTACCATGCCAGAGAGACAGCAGTTGCAAGAGCGACGATGGAAGGAGCGAGTGTCGTGCTCGGTTCAGCAACTCCTTCCGTGGATGCTTATTTTAAGGCGAAGCAGGGAGAATACACATTGCTGGAACTTACCAGAAGAGCGAAGGGACAGAATCTGGCAAGCGTATATACCGTGGATATGCGGGAAGAATTAAAAAAAGGAAACCGTTCCATTATCAGCGACCGTTTAAAAGAACTGATCGAAGACCGTTTACAGAAGCATCAGCAGATCATGTTGTTTTTGAACCGGCGCGGTTATGCGGGATTCGTTTCTTGCAGGTCCTGCGGATATGTAGTAAAATGTCCTCATTGCGATGTGTCGCTGTCGGCACACCGCGGAGGAAAACTGGTCTGTCATTACTGTGGCTATGAGACGAAACAGATGAACCGGTGTCCCGAATGTGGTTCCGGTTATATCGGAGGCTTCAAAGCGGGCACACAGCAGATCGAGGAACTGATAAAAAGGATGTTTCCGCAGGCTGGCGTGCTTCGGATGGATCTGGACACAACAAAATCAAAGGACGGACATGAGAAGATCCTAGCTGCATTTGCAAACCATGAAGCAGATATTCTGATCGGTACACAGATGATCGTCAAAGGACATGATTTCCCGGAGGTGACGCTGGTAGGTGTGCTGGCGGCGGATCTGTCACTGTATTCAAATGACTATCAGTCGGCAGAACGTACGTTCCAGCTGTTGACGCAGGCAGCCGGCAGAGCAGGCAGGGGATCCGCCGGGGGCGAAGTTGTCATACAGACGTATAGCCCGGAGCATTACAGTATCCAGAGAGCGGCAGCTCAGGATTATGATGGCTTTTATGAAGAAGAGATCAACTACAGGAGTCTGATGGGGTATCCACCGGTGCATCAGCTTCTTGCAGTCTGGATGAGTGGAAGTGAAGAAGAGCATCTGAAGAAAGCGGCAGGATATTTAAAAGAATTTACAGAGCGGCTCAACCGGCAGAAGAAACTGGCGATCATCGGACCGACTGCTCCGTTTATTGAAAAAGTAAATGACAGATACCGGCAGCTTATCTATATTAAAAGTGAAGAATACAAATTCCTGATCGAAGCAAAAGATCTTATGGAACAGTATATAGAGATGAATTCAGGCTTTCGAAGCCTTCGGATTCAATTTGATTTTAACCCAATGAGTACAATGTAAACAGGAGAGAAGAGAGATGGCAATTAGAAAAATCCGTGAGTTAGGCGATGAGGTCCTGACAAAACCATGTAAAGAAGTAACGAAGATGACACTTCGTACAAAGATTCTGATCAACGATATGTTAGATACGATGTATGAGGCGATGGGAGTTGGTCTTGCAGCACCGCAGGTCGGTATTTTAAAGAGAATCGTAACAATTGATATCGGTGAAGGACCGATCGTTCTTATTAATCCGGAGATTCTGGAGACTTCCGGTGAGCAGACCGGAGAAGAAGGATGCTTAAGTGTTCCGGGAAAAGCAGGACTTGTGACAAGACCGAATTATGTCAAAGTAAAAGCACTGAACGAAGACATGGAAGAGATCGTACTGGAAGGAGAAGAACTTCTTGCCAGAGCTTTCTGCCATGAGATCGATCATCTGGATGGTAAGATGTATGTTGACCTTGTGGAAGGCGGACTTCACGATGTGGAGCCATATGAGGAGGAAGTTTAATGAAAGTCATTTTTATGGGGACTCCGGATTTTTCCGTAGGAACATTAGAGGCACTCATTGAAGCGGGACACGAAGTGGCACTTGTCGTAACGCAGCCGGATAAACCAAAGGGACGCGGCGGCAAGATGCAGTATACACCGGTGAAAGAAGTGGCAGTTGCCCACAATATTCCGGTCTATCAGCCGAAGAGAATCCGTGAGCCGGAATGTATAGAAGAATTAAGAAAATACAATGCAGATATTATGGTGGTTATTGCATTTGGTCAGATTTTACCAAAAGAGATACTGGAAATGACACCGTACGGATGCGTGAATGTGCACGCTTCGCTGCTTCCGAGTTATCGCGGCGCTGCACCAATCCAGTGGGCAGTGATCAATGGAGAAAAAGTATCCGGTGTAACGACCATGCAGATGAATGAAGGGCTGGATACCGGAGATATGTTATTGAAAGTAGAGATTCCGCTGGATGAGAAAGAGACGGGCGGAAGCCTGCATGATAAACTGGCAGAAGCCGGAGCACGGTTATGCGTAGAGACATTAGATGCATTAAAAGCCGGAACGGTAACGCCTGAAAAACAGGGTGATAGCCCGACCGCTTATGCGAAAATGCTCGATAAGCACATGGGGAAGATTGACTGGAAGATGTCTGCAAAAGAAATTGAGAGACTGATCCGTGGACTGAATCCATGGCCGAGTGCGTATACGAGATGGAATGAGAATGATAAAGGAATGAAGATCTGGGAAGCAGAAGTAGCAGAAGGGCAGACAGATAAGGCTGCCGGTACAGTAGTAGAAGTCGCAAAAGACGGATTCTTTGTACAGACAGGAGACGGACTTCTGAAGATCACTGCACTGCAGATCCCAGGGAAAAAGAGAATGGATGCAGCAGCATTTCTGAGGGGATATCAGATGGAAACAGGAACGGTTCTTTAATTTTAAGGAGGAATTACTATGTATTATCCAATGTTTTATGATCCAACATATATCCTTGTAATGATCGGAGTTGTTATTTGTCTTCTTGCTTCGGCAAAGATGAATTCGACTTTTTCAAAATATTCCCGCGTGCGCAGTCACTCGGGAATGACAGGAAAAGAAGCGGCAGAAGCGCTTCTTCACAGAGAAGGTATTTATGATGTAAGAGTGGAATATGTCGCAGGTAATCTGACGGATCATTATGATCCGAGATCAAAAGTACTTCGTTTATCCGATGCAACTTACCAGCAGACATCGGTTGCAGCAATCGGAGTTGCAGCTCATGAATGTGGTCATGCGATCCAGCATGCAAGAGGATATGCACCGCTGTCTATCCGTAGTGCGCTTGTACCGGTTGCTAATTTTGGAAGTTCGATCGCCTGGCCGCTTATCATCATCGGACTGATCATGAACAGCCAGACATCCCAGCTGTTTCTGAATCTTGGTGTGATTGCATTTTCAATGGCAGTATTGTTTCAGATTGTAACACTGCCGGTAGAGCTTAATGCGTCAAGAAGAGCACTTAAGATTCTTGGCAATACCGGAATGTTATATCCGGATGAAGTAAGAGAAACAAGAAAAGTATTGACGGCAGCAGCCCTGACTTATATCGCAGGAGCAGCTTCCGCAATTTTACAGTTATTAAGACTGATCATGATCTCCAATTCTAGAAGAGACTGATCGGTATAGGACAAGATATGTAGGAGGACAGGTATGGCATCATCAGTAAGCAGCCGTGAACTCATACTTGAGACACTGCTTATGATCACAAGAGACGGGCAGTACAGTCACATTGCCTTAAAAAATGTACTGGATCAGTACCAGTATCTGGATAAAAAAGAAAGGGCTTTTATTACAAGAGTTGTCAACGGAACACTGGAGCATATGGTTGAGATTGATGCAATACTGAACCGGTTTTCCAAAGTAAAAGTAAATAAAATGAAACCGGTGATCCGTACGATCCTACGAAGTAGTGTTTACCAGATGCGATATATGGATAGTGTACCGGATCGTGCAGTATGCAATGAAGCAGTGAAAGTTGCAGCGAAAAGAGGATTTGTGAATCTGAAAGGTTTCGTCAATGGCGTCTTAAGGACGATAAGCCGGAACAGGGAAGACATACAGCTACCGGATAAGACAGATATGGTAACTTATCTGTCGATTGTATATTCGCTGCCGGAGTGGCTTGTAAAACAGTGGCTTGCAGTATACGATGCAGATACAGTAGAGACGATGGGAAAGGCATTTCTGGAAAATAAAAAGACAACTATCCGCAAGAGCCCGAAAGCTGGTGAGACAACAGAGTTTGTGAAGCGTCTGGAGACAGAAGGCGTTATCGTGGAACCGGAAACACAGATGAAGGATGTATTTTATATTTCCGGATATGATTACCTGGAGAAATTACAGACTTTCCGGAATGGCGAATTCTATGTGCAGGATATAAGCTCCATGCAGGTAGCAGAATGGGCAGATCCAAAAGCCGGAGACGTGATCATCGACGTGTGTGCCGCGCCCGGTGGCAAATCCATTCATCTTGCAGAAAAACTGGATGGAACGGGCATGGTGGAAGCAAGAGATCTGACGGAATACAAAGTAGAACTGTTGCAGGAGAATATAGAGCGGAGCGGTCTTACGAACATTTGCGCCAGAGTGCAGGATGCGACGGTAAAGGATCCGGAATCCGTGGGAAATGCGGATATTGTAATTGCGGATCTTCCTTGCTCCGGACTTGGTATTCTTGGCCGTAAACCGGATCTTCGTTATAAGATGACACCAATGATGCAGGAAGAGCTGGTTAAATTACAAAGAGAGATTTTAAAAGTAGTATGTGAATATGTGAAACCGGGTGGAAAGCTTCTTTACAGTACGTGTACCATTCATAAAGCTGAAAATGAAGATAATACAGCCTGGTTTCAAAAAGAACATCCGGAATTTCATTTGCAAAAAGAGAAGCAGATACTTCCGGGAATTGACATTGGAGACGGCTTTTATATAGCTATGTTCCAGAGGGAGAACCATGAGTAAAAAAGATATAGCATCTTATAATTATGAAGAATTAACAGAGGAAATGAACCGGATCGGTACAAAGTCTTTCCGCGGGAAACAGATTTATTCCTGGCTGCACGAAAAACTGGTGGATTCTTTTGAAGAGATGACCAATCTTCCAAAGAATCTCAGAGAAAAGTTGGATGAAGAATATGAGATCCGTCAGGTTTCGGTTGTAAAAAGACAAATTTCCAAAATGGATCCGACAGAGAAATTTCTGTTTGAACTGGATGACGGAAATATGATCGAAAGTGTTCTGATGAAATACAACTATGGCAATTCAGTCTGTATTTCATCGCAGGCAGGCTGCCGTATGGGCTGTCGTTTCTGTGCATCGACAATAGATGGACTGGAACGGAATCTTACAGCATCAGAGATGTTACGACAGATTTATGCGATACAGAAGATCACCGGGGAGCGGGTATCGAATATCGTAGTCATGGGAAGTGGCGAACCGTTAGATAACTATGATAATTTTGTACGGTTTGTACATATGATCAGTGATGAACACGGGCTTCATATCAGTCAGAGAAATATTACGGCATCAACCTGCGGAATCATCCCGAATATGTTGCGGCTTGCCGAAGAAGGACTGCAGATCACACTTGCACTTTCTCTGCATGGTTCTAATCAGGAGAAGCGTAAGAAACTGATGCCGGTTGCGAATAAATATGAACTGACGGACGTGCTGAAAGCCTGTGACGTTTATTTTGAAAAAACAGGACGAAGAGTTACATTTGAATACAGTCTTGTAAAGGATGTCAACGATCAGGACGAGGATGTGAAGGAGCTGGCAGCGATGTTAAAAAACCGGAACTGTCATCTGAATTTGATTCCGGTTAATCCAATCCGGGAACGTGATTTTAAGAAACCGGATGGCAAAAATGCCCGTGATTTCAAAAATAAACTTGAAAAAAACGGAATAAATGTTACTATTAGAAGAGAAAGAGGCTCAGATATTGACGGAGCCTGCGGACAGTTAAGACGACGTTATAAAACCGCGAAAAAGGAGAACTAGATGAAAATATATGCAATGACCGATGTGGGTAGAAAAAGAGAAGTCAATCAGGACTTTGTATATGTAACAGATAAACCGGTGGGACCGTTCCCGAATCTTCTGGTAGTCGCAGATGGAATGGGAGGCCATAAAGCCGGTGATTTTGCGTCTAAATATACAGTAAAAGTACTCCATGAAGAACTGGAGAAGACAGTGCTTAAGAAGCCGGAAGAGATCCTTAAGGAGATAGTAATAACTGCCAATCATGAGCTTATTAAAGCAGCGCAGTCGGATGTGAAATTGGAAGGAATGGGTACAACACTGGTTGTTGCTACTGTTATCGGTAATACATTATATTTTTCAAATGTAGGAGACAGTCGTCTGTATCTGATCAATGATAAGATCAAACAGATTTCCAAAGACCACTCTCTTGTAGAAGAGATGGTAAGACTTGGAGGAATCAAAGCAGAAGAAGCCAAGAATCACCCGGATAAGAATATTATCACAAGGGCGATCGGTGTGAAAGAAGATGTAGAAGCAGATATTTATGAATATCGTCTGAGAAAGGGAGACATCATTCTGATGTGTACAGACGGACTCAGCAACATGGTAGAAGATGAGGACATGTTTGACATCGTTAAGGGAGCCAGAGATATTGTTGAGGCAGTTCATATGCTGATAGAGAAAGCGAACAGTAATGGCGGGAGAGATAATATAGGGGTGGTTATGGCAGAGCCACTTGCAGATGAGGTGAGCGTATGGTAAAAGACGAAATATTTCTGGGTAACCGTTATGAGGTGCTGAGCAAGATTGGCGCCGGTGGAATGGCGGATGTATATAAGGGAAAAGATACGATGCTGAATCGCTATGTTGCGATCAAAGTATTGAAGAAAGAATATCGGGAAGATGAGAATTTCGTCCGTAAATTCCGGACAGAAGCGCAGTCCGCAGCGGGACTTCTGAACCCGAACGTTGTAAATGTCTATGATGTAGGCGAGGACCGGGGACTGTATTATATGGTTATGGAACTGGTCGAAGGAATCACGCTGAAAGAGTATATTGAAAGAAAGGGCAGATTATCTCACAAAGAGATTATCAGCATCGCAATACAGATGTGCACCGGTATCGGTGCAGCACATGCGGCAAATATCATTCACCGCGATATCAAACCGCAGAATGTAATTATTTCCAGAGACGGCAAAGTTAAAGTAACAGATTTCGGAATTGCAAAAGCTACTACATCGAATACGATCAGTACGAACGCAATGGGCTCAGTACATTATACATCACCGGAGCAGGCAAGAGGCGGATTCAGTGATGCGAAGAGTGATATTTATTCGATTGGTATTACGCTGTATGAGATGGCAACCGGTCAGGTACCGTTTGACGGAGATTCGACCGTATCTGTTGCAATGAAACACCTGCAGCAGGAAATCACACCGCCGTCAGAACTGGTTCCGGATATTCCGTACAGTCTGGAACAGATTATTTTAAAATGTACACAGAAAAACGGAGAACGCCGTTATCCGAATACAACACAGCTGATTCAGGATCTGAAACGTTCACTGGTAGATCCGGATGGAGATTTCGTAGTGATCCCGCCGCTTGGCAATGCCGATACCGTGATCATCACGGATGAAGAACTGGACGATATCCGTAGTGGTTATGATGATGATTATGACGACGAGGATTACGATGACAACAAAGGCTATGGCGATGATTATGATGATGAAGACTACGATGATGATTATGACGACAAAGGCTATGGCAGCAAAGGTTACGGAGACGATGATTATGACGATGATGTATATGACCGGAAAAAGTCCCGCAAGAAAAAAGGCGGCGAAGATGTAAATCCAGGTATGCGTAAGCTTATGAAGATTCTTATGGTTGTTGTCGTGATCATTATTCTGTTCGTTGTTGTCTTTGCAATCGGCAAAGCTACCGGTATCTTCAAAGGATTTAATTCCGGAGTTACAGCAGAAGAGACAGACAGCAAAGTAAAAGTTCCGAATGTTGTTGGAATGACAGAAGAAGATGCAAAAGCAGCGCTGAACAAAAAAGGACTTGGATATCATGTCACATATGAAGAATCTGATAAATATGAAAAAGGTAAAGTCTGCGAGCAGAAGACAGAAGCCGGAACAAAAGTAGCGAAGAATACAAGAATTGATATTGTTGTATCTTCAAAGAAGATAGAAGATACGATCCAGATACCGGATGTATCCGGTATGGATGAATCCGAAGCGCAGCGCACACTGGAAGAAAAAGGTCTTACAGTTGGATCTTCCCAGTTTGTATATAGCAGCCAGTATGATGAAGGCGAAGTTATCGGAACGGATCCGGTAGCAGGAACAAGTGTAACCGCAGATCAGGAAGTGGTAATGAAAGTCAGCAAAGGCTCTGAGAAGATTTCTGTGCCAAGTCTTGTAGGCAAGACGGATTCAGAAGCACAGTCTGCGATCAAGTCAGCAGGACTGAAAGTTGGGACGGTTACTTACCAGTACAGTGATGAGACGGAAAAAGGCTATGTTGTATCTCAGTCTCCGTACAGCGGTAACAAAGTAAATGCCGGATCAACAGTAAATATTGTTGTCAGCAAAGGAAAGAAACCGGAGGATAAGATCACTGTCCAGAATTTCAGTGGCAGTGATGAAGAAGAACTGTTAAGTTGGGCTTCTGAGAATGGACTGAATGCAAGCAAACAGCGGAGCGAGTACAGTAGTAATTATGAAGAAGGAACGATTATTTCCATGACTCCTTCTTACGGAAAAGTATCCAAAGGATCAACCATCCGCTATGTCTTAAGCCTTGGACCAAAACCGGAAAGCAACAGTGGAAACAATGACGGAAAACAGGGCGATAACTAGCAGATAAGGACAGATTGCAGAAAATATGAATGGAAAGATTGTAAAAGGAATTGCCGGATTCTACTACGTTCACGTAGTAGAATCCGGTGTTTATGAATGTAAAGCGAAAGGAATTTTCAGAAAAGACAAGATTAAACCGCTGGTTGGTGATAATGTTGAACTGGAAGTTCTGGATAAAGAAGAAAAACTAGGAAATATCATTCGGATCCTGCCACGTCAGAATGAACTGATACGTCCGGCAGTTGCCAATATCGACCAGGCACTGGTCGTATTTGCAGTGTGTAAACCGAGTCCGCACTATAATTTGCTGGACCGTTTTCTCGTAATGATGGAAAGCAAAGGTGTACCGGTTGTTCTGTGCTTTAACAAAGAAGATATTGCCTGCGAAGAACAGATTGCCGAGATTGAAAGCATTTATCGTGACTGCGGTTATCCGTGTGTTTTTGCAAGTGCAAAAGAGGAGAAGAATATCGAAGAGATCCGTAAACTACTACAGGGAAAGACAACAGTGATTGCCGGACCATCAGGAGTCGGTAAATCTTCGATCATTAATATTTTACAGCCGGAAGCGAATATGGAGACCGGAGGCATCAGCCGAAAGATCGAACGTGGAAAACATACAACAAGACATTCTGAGTTGTTCCCGATAGATGAGGAATCCTATATTATGGATACCCCCGGATTTAGTTCTCTGTATGTGAATGATTTTGAAAAAGAAGAACTGAAATATTATTTTCCGGAATTTGAACCTTATGAAGGTGGATGCAAATATAATGGATGCGATCATATACACGAACCGGGCTGTGCAATAAAAGAAGCGGTAGAATCCGGGAAGATCCACGAAGTCCGTTATGAAGATTATAAAGAAATGTATGAGGAACTGAAGAATAAGAGGAGGTATTAGACATGGAGTACATTTTAGCACCGTCCATTTTGGCGGCAGATTTTAAGAACCTGGGGGAACAGATGAAACTGACAGAAGACAATGGGGCAAAATATATTCATTTTGATGTAATGGATGGAATGTTTGTGCCAAGTATCTCTTTTGGAATGCCGGTTTTAAAATCCATTCATGATGTGACAGGACAGGTGATGGATGCGCATTTGATGGTGAAAGAACCAATCCGCTATATCGAAGAATTTGAAAAATCAGGAGCAGATATCGTAACGATTCATCTGGAAGCATGTGAGGATGTGGAAGCAACGATTCAGAAGATTCGTGACTGCAACATGAAAGTCGGCTTATCCATCTGCCCGGAAACACCGGCAGAAGCAATCGAACATCTTCTTCCGAAAGTGGATATGTTACTGGTAATGAGCGTGCATCCGGGATTCGGAGGTCAGAAGTTCATTCCGGAATCGCTGGATAAGATCCGCAAGATCCGTGCCATGATCAATGAACAGGGACTTCAGGTGGATATTCAGGTAGATGGCGGTATTTATCTTACAAATGTCCGTGAAGTGCTGGATGCCGGAGCAAATATTATCGTAGCGGGTTCAGCTGTATTTGGCGGAGATCCGGGTGAAAATACAAAGAAATTTATGGAGATTTTAAAGGATTATGAATAAGAAAATCGTTATCGTCAGCGGGGGAGAGCTGAACGAGGAGTTTACACTTTCTGTTTTGAGGGAGGAAGCAGGATGTGTGATCGGTGTGGATCGGGGAATGGAATTTTTATACCATCATCAGATCATGCCGAGCTATATCGTAGGGGATTTTGACAGTGTGGATCAGACGATTGCCACATATTACCGTGACGAGACAGATGTTCCAATCCGTGAATTTAATCCGGTGAAGGATGCTTCAGATACAGAAATCGCAATTCGTCTCGCAATGACACTGGGGTGCAAAGAGATGATTATTCTTGGTGCAACTGGCGGCAGGATCGATCATCTCTGGGCAAATATACAGTCGCTTGCAATTCCATTTCAGGCAGGTGTGGAGGCGCAGATCCTAGATCCGCAGAATCGTATCCGGCTGATCGACGGAGATACTGTGATTAAAAAAGATGAGGCGTATGGTCCGTTCTTTTCAGTATTTCCACTTGGCGCGGAAGTATATCATTTCAATATCGAGGGCGCTAAGTATCCGCTCACCGATCATACACTGAGTCCATATGACAGTCTGTGTGTGAGCAACCAGTGGCTCGAAGATGAAGTGAAGATCAGCTTTATGAACGGAATCGTGATCTTGATGGAGACCAAGGATAAAGGACAAGATTAAGATGTTAAGTAAATCTTGGGTGCTGTATCTATTATGGCAGGAATTACCGAGTAGGGATATCAGAACGCAGAGTATGATATCCCTTAAATAATAAATTGTGGAAAAGGGATATACAATCGTATCCTAAATATAGAAAAGTGTCAGAGAAGGGATACCAGGATACAAAGCATGATATCCCTTAAATGCTAAAATTGCAAAAAGAGATATCGAAAATGTCTGCTACCCAGTTGGACGATGAAGCCAGAAAGGTTATGGAACAAATAAAGAGTATGCCCAGAGATATTCGCAGTAAGAAAAAGGCTGCTAAAGGGAGAAAGGAAATAAAATTTTATGCGTGATTTCATTAACAATTACTGGGAAAATAGCGGATTTACATTGAATTTGAAACCCTGGTGTGATAATCTATAAATTGCTATATCAGGGTTTCTTTTTATTTTGAAAGAACATGAGATAGCAGAAAAAGATTAATAAAAATCCTGAAACCAAAGGATAAAAAAGGAGAATATAAAATTATGAAACTGGGAATCGTAATAAGGATGCCTAATTTATATAATTCCTTGATTCTTTGCAAATATTGATAAATCGAGGCAAAGTGCGAAAGCTGTAAATTACGGAGTTAGATATAAAATCATATAAATTTATATAATTTTTTTGAGAATGGCATTCGTTGTGGCACTCGATTAAATAATCGAACTAATAATTGATGAAGCTTCATATAGCACAAAAAAAGTGACGGCAGAGAAAAAATCTTTGCCGTTTTTGATAGTAAAATCTATATAGAATGGTGTAAAATATACAAATAGAACCTTTCACAATTGAAGGGTTCTATTTGTATTTAAATATTTATTTCTTTTTTGTTTGTCCGACCAAGAAGATAGTCTGTAGAGCAGTTATAATAGTCTGCAAGTGTTATTAACAAATCTAAAGGAATTTTTCTGTCTCCGGCTTCATAGTGTGAGTAAGCTCGTTGGCTGATATTGAATTGTCTGGCTAATTCAGATTGTGACAAGTCAGCATCTTCACGTAAATTTTTTATTCTATCAAGGATAATCATAGATTGTAATTCTCCTAATGAAAAGTAGATTTGAAATAATTATAATAAGAACAAAATGTTCTGTTGAAAAATAGAACAAAATGGGCTAGAATGAAATTAAACTAGTATGATATGCGGTGAATGTATAAATAGGAGACCAAAGGAGGGATATGGAAAGTCAAGTATACATTTAGATGCAAAAGAAGAAAGGAGAGCTAGTTATGAAAAAATTTATTTTATCATTTATTATGATGCTTTCATTAGCTTTATTATGGAATGGGGGGAGGAAAAGAAGTTAAGGCAGCGTCCAATTCATATGTATGTACATCTAGCATCAAAGTTGGTAATGTCAAATATTCAACAAAATATGTTAAAGATAAAAAATATCCAAAGCAGGATAATATGTCTTATGAAGTATGTAATCTTGTACAGAGTAAAAAAGGAAAGAAAACTAAAACAATAGAAAAAAATGTTTTAACAAACTTTGTGTCTAATAAGAAAGTTATTTATTATTCCAAAATACAGGATAAAACAAATACAATTTACAAATATAATTTAAAAACAAAGAAGAAATCAAAAGTTTTATCTGCAAAAAAAGTTGGTGTATTCGGATGTAGTGGTAAATATCTGTATTATGGAAAATATAATCTTGGATATCAGAATGGCGGAATGTATGCAGACATTTATTCATGCAAATTGAAAAATAAAAAGAAAACTCATATGACAAAGAATATTGGATGGGTAAAATATTATAAAGGACGTGTGCTTTTAATGAAACTAAAATAAAAGGTCAGATATCAATGGATGAAAATTATGATTATTATAAGGTCTACTCACCTAAAAAAGGAAGATTAGAACTGGAATTTTTTAATAATGTAGGTCAACTTATAGTATCTGTTACGGATAGTCATAATAATTTAATGAATATTAGAGAAGGTAACGATTATGGAGGATGGCAAGAGCATTATACGTATGAAGGTAACAAATATTACTATTATGCAAATGTTAACAAGGGAATCTATTATTTGAGACTTGAAAAGTGTGGTGACAATTGCGGAACATATAGTTTCAAGGTAACACATACCAAGGATTCATTAAGTGCATTTAAGCTTACCCAAATATCATCTAAAGCTTTTAGAATTAGTGCCTCAAATACAGGAGGCACTTCTGGATATCAAGTAAAGTATAAGCAGGATGGAAAGAACTGGAAAACTTTAACAGTTAAAGCTTCAAAGCTAAAAAAGACGATAAAGAAATTAAAAAAGAAAAAAACATATAGAGCTAAAATCAGAACGTATTATACTTATAAGGGGAAACATATTTTTTCTGATTGGAGCAGAAGTAAGAAAATATCATTAAAATAGATATTAAATCATAGGGAAAAGAGGGCTTGCAAGGTCATAAATCTTGCAAGTCCTCTTGTTTATGTTATGATACCAACTTTAATTAGGCTTAGAAGATGCCTTAGTCGATTCGAGTATTTTCATAATAGCTCTATTTCTCCAAGTTGCTTCTATAATGCCGTTTCCCGTCTGCGCAAAAGAGCCTGT
>ENA-OROR01000400-OROR01000400.1-human-gut-metagenome-genome-assembly--contig:-NODE-400-length-39665-cov-15.914062_pt1 | contig 39665 bp, 46 predicted proteins | sample MGYA00242135_ERZ509060 | MGnify/ENA primary metagenome ERZ509060 (study PRJEB26280, sample SAMEA2338742) | human gut metagenome | biome: human gut; feature: human-associated habitat; material: faeces... | reverse complement strand
TCCGTCCGCTCGACAAACCTGCCGACTTCCGCTGGTCGCACCGTAATCCCGAACTTGTAAAATTCCTTCTGAATTACGACAAGCAATTTAACCCTGACAATAAGAAATAAAAGTATGAAATACGGAATATTGGGAACAGGCGATGTGGCTCACGCCATCGCCACGAAATTGACCGAACTCGGTCACGAAGTCATGATGGGGGCGCGTAATGCCACCAATGAGAAAGCTGCAAACTGGGCAAAAGCTAATGGTGAGCGGGCTTCTCACGGCACTTTTGCCGATGCTGCCCGATTCGGTGAAAGAGTATTCAACTGTGTACAGGGCATCCACTCGCTCGAAGCTCTGAACGCTGCCGGAAAAGAAAATCTGAACGGGAAACTGTTGATTGATTTGGCAAATCCGTACATCTACAAGGATGGGCATATTTCACTCGATTCGAAGTGGAGCGGAACAACCAGCTTGGGAGAAGAAACCCAAAAATTTCTGCCGGACACAAAAGTCGTAAAAACACTGAACTATCTCTGCAACCATTTGATGGTTCATCCGAGGCAACTACCGGAAGCCATTACGGGCTTCTATTGCGGTAACAATGCTGATGCGAAAGCCGAAGTAGCGGTTCTATTAAAGGATTTTGGCTGGGAGGATACCCTTGATTTAGGAAATATCAGTATGTCTCGCTACACTGAAATGCTCGGTGCGTTCTGGGTAGCCGCGCTTAGTGCTACCGGAAATATGGATTGGGGAATAAAACTCGTAAGATAAACAAGTAAAAGATACAGAATGATGAAGACAATAAAATTCGGAACATTGGAAATCTCGGCTGTCGGTCTTGGCTGTATGGGTTTCACGCACGGTTACGGGACTTGTCCGAGTGAAGAGGAATCCATTCGTCTTATCCGTAAAGCATACGAGGAAGGCTGTACCTTCTTCGATACGGCTGAAATATACAGTTGTTATAAGAATGAAGGACTCGTGGGAAAGGCATTAAAACCGTTCCGGCATGAAATAACAATCTCTACAAAATTCACTCCGGCTGTCCTGCCCGGACAAGAGAATCCGGAAGGCAAATTGAGTCGTATCGGCATCCGACAAGCTGTCGAAGGTTCTTTACGGCGTTTGCAAACCGACTATATCGACCTTTACACGGAACACCGTGTGCCCAAAGAGAATGATCCCGCGGAGGTTGCCTATTGGATGGGGGAATTGATCAAGGAGGGGAAAATTCGTGCATGGGGACAGTCCGAGCCCACCCTCGAACAACTCAAGGCGGCCCATGCCGTTACACCTATAACAGCCGTGCAGAGCGAATACTCGCTGATGGAACGCAAGTGGGAGGCGGACGTAATTCCCTATTGCAAGGCTGAAGGCATCGGCTTTGTCGCTTATTCGCCTATGGCAGGCGGCTTTTTAAGCGGTAAATACCACTCCGCGGATGAATTTAAGGGAGATGATGTAAGGCGCGTGATTACCCGTTACTCCGAAGAAAATATGCGTGCCAATCGAGTCCTGCTCGATCTTATCAACCGCTATGCGGAAGAGAAGCATTGTACCGCCGCACAAATCTCTTTGGCTTGGGTGATGTATTCCGGTCATATTGTTCCTATACCCGGTATGCGTAGCGATGCCCGTATTCTTGAAAATCTGGGCGCTGCGGAAGTGACTATTACGGCTGACGAATATGCCGCTATGAACGAAGCTCTAAGTCATATTACCATACACGGAAACCGCACGGACGAGGATATTGCCAAGTTGGGGACTATAGAAGGGCAGCAGCAGACTGTGGCCAAAGCGGAGAGATAGCAAACTAAAATCAACAAAATCAAATAAGAAATATGTATCCATCATTAAATCATAAAACAGCTCTTGTAACCGGAGCCGGGACGGGCATCGGAAGATCTATCGCCCGACGTCTGGCCAATGAAGGCGTTAACGTATTGATCGTAGGCCGCACGGAAACGACACTTGTCGAAACGGCTGCTTACAGTGATAAAATCTCCTATCTTGCCATTGACCTCGAATCGGAAGACGGGATACGCACCATCATCCGTACTGTCGGAGAACGGTACGGTCGTCTCGATATTCTCGTCAATAATGCGGGATGGGCGCCCGTCACCCCGTTTGCCGAGATGAAAATCGAGGAATACGATAAGGTATTTGCCATCAACGTGCGTGCCGTTGTCATGCTGACACAAGCCTGCCTGCCGATGATAAAGGCAGCAAAAGGCAATATTCTGAACGTCACGACAACTATGACAACCAATCCTATCGCGACGATGGCGAACTATGCCGCCTCGAAAGCTGCCGTCTATACCATGACACGCGCATGGGCGAAAGAGTTGGCAAAAGACGGCGTGCGTGTCAATTCACTTGGTGTGGGGCCTATCGAAACCCCTATCTACGGCAAGACCGAGCTTTCGGACGAAGCCGCGAAAGCACACAAGGATATGGTGACGAAAAGCGTACCTCTCGGTCGAATGGGACAACCCGAAGAGGTTGCCGCCGTCGTCGCTTTCCTGACGAGCGACGAGGCCAGCTTCGTAACCGGAGCCGACTATAAAGTGGACGGTGGTGTAGGTGCATAAAACAAATAACAATAAAAAGAATGAATATGAAAAATGTATTGATTATCAGCGGCCATACAAACCTTCCTGCATCCGTGGTCAATAAAACGATTCTCGAAACCTTGAACGAACGGCTGCCGGAAGCCGAAATTGTAAAACTCGACGAACTCTATCCCGACTTCAAAATCGACGTGGAAGCCGAACAGCAGAAACTACTCCGGGCAGACATCATCGTGCTACAGTTTCCTCTTTTCTGGTACTCCGCACCCTCCATATTGGAACGCTGGATGGAAGAGACTTTCCGTCACGGTTTCTCGCACGGTAGTACCGGAGACAAACTCAAAGGCAAGAAACTCGTCCTCTCGTTCACAACGGGAGCACCCGAAGCATTGTATAATCACGAGGGGGCGATGGGCTATACCATCGACGAATTTCTGGCTTGCTACAAAGCAACCTGCCGGCTGACGCAAATGGAGTATAACGGCAGTATTTATACCTGCGGCGTAAGTTATGGCAACCGGACCACTCCGGAGCTTATCGAGCAACAAAAAAATGTATCAGTGGCGCACGTTGAACGTCTTATTGAATTACTCGAAACACTCTGACGCTTGAAGACAGACTACATAATCTCGATAAAAATAAAGAGAACAAGAAACCAATGTCATTACCGGTATCTTGTTCCCTTTTTGAATAGATTGGTGGAATTATATTCGTTTAATCACTTTAGCCGGATTGCCACCCACGACCGTATTATCTTCAACATCTTTGGTAACGACAGCACAGGCGGCCACTACCGCATTTTCCCCGACCGTAATGCCGGGGAGAATGGTAGCTCCTGCGCCGATCCAGCAATTACGTTTCAGCCTGACGGGTTTGCAGGTCAAAATCTGATGGTCGTATAAATCGTGATTGTTCGAGATAAGTTGCACATTGGCGGCTACCATCACATCATCTTCGATGGTAATACCTCCGGCAGCCATGAAGAGCGAGTTATTCATCACTACCACATTCCGGCCTATTTTCACTCTATTACCCCGCACCACTGTCAGAGGAGACATGACACGACTTCCTGCACCTATGTTTCCCATAAAGAGTTCAGACACAAGCCGGTTATATTCTTCAGTCATGGGCATGGTGTGGTTAATCTTAAAGCAAAGCTGCACACAACGAATCCCTTCGGCGGGGTCGGCCTCTTCAGGCTTGCGCATGTCGATTCTAAATTCTTCCATATCTGTATTTACGCTGTTATTGTCCGCCCTTTATAGTCATTCGGGGTTTGTCCTACCACTTTCTTGAACAACCGTGTGAAATGTTGCGGGTATTGAAAGCCCAATTCATAGGCAATCTGACTGATGGATTTTTCCGGATTCAAGATACGTTCTTTGGCTATATCCATAACCTTGAACTGTATGTATTCTTGGGCTGATTTTCCGGTTTCTTTTTTTATCAAGTCACCGAAGTAATTGGGCGACAAGCATAGCTCGCTTGCACAATACCTGACTGTCGGCAGGCCGTCTTGTTGTGCTTTTCCCGACTGAAAATAATCATCGAGTAACATTTCAAAGCGGGTCAGCACATCGTGATTAACCCGCTCCCGTGTGATAAACTGCCGTTCATAAAAGCGCAGGCAGTAATCCAACAGCAGTTCAATGTTAGTAGCAAGCAGTCGTTTGCTAAGACGGTCGATAGCGTGTTCCAATTCATTCTGAATCTTCTCCAAGCAGTCAATAAACAATTTCCGCTCCCGTTCCGACAGATGCAGGGCTTCATTCACCTCGTATGAGAAATAGGAATACTCCCGGATATTACGACCGAGCGATGTTCCCCGTATCAGTTCCGGATCGAAGCAGAGTGCCCACCCTTGAGGCTGGAAAGTCTCTCCCGTGTCTTCCACCCCGATGACCTGTCCGGGAGCAAGACACACGACAGAGCCTTTCTGGTAATCGTAACGCTGGCGTCCATAAATCAACTCGCAATTCTTCTCGTCTTTCAAGAATACGACATAAAAACTGAATGTGTGTTTCATGTGCTTCATCGGCTTCGCTTTCGACAAGTCGATTACACTCACCAGCGGATGCAAGGTCTCCACACCCAGCATATCATTATATTCTGTAACGGTTGTAATATTCAATAGCTCTTTATTCATTGCTTTGTTATTTTTCTGACGGCAAATATAAAAATTACCTCGTTTACCAATATCATAAAAAGGTCAGAATCCGTAATTTCGGTAAGAGAATCCGTAATCCGTGTAAGACGTTTGATTATTGCCGTAACACTTTGAAATTATGTACGATAACAATCTGTAATTTCGGTAAATCAATCTGTAATTGGGTTAAGGTTGGGCAATCGGCAATACCGTAATTTTGCAGCTACTACTAATAATAATCAAAGCAATAGATTTTGAAAATGAAACGAGATGTAATGATATTGACTGGAGCCGGTCAGATCGGTATGGCAATAGCCCGTCGCATGGGCTATGGAAAGAAAATAGTTGTGGGTGATAAAAAGCTGGAAAATGCGGAAGATATTGCCCGAATCATGAATAATGCCGGGTTCGATGCAATACCCGTTGAAATGGATCTTTCATCCAGGGCATCCATATTGAGCCTAATTGCCGAGGCTCGGAAATACGGTGAGATTTCGATGCTTGTCAACGCGGCGGGCGTATCTCCGTCGCAGGCTTCGATAGAGACCATATTGAAAGTGGACTTATACGGAACTGCCGTTTTGCTTGAAGAAGTCGGTAAAGTTATCAAAGAAGGTGGTGTCGGCGTTACGATTTCCAGCCAGTCAGGATACAGGATGCCTGCACTCACTGCCGACGAGGACGAGCAACTGGCCTGCACACCGGCAGAGGAACTGCTTTCGCTCGGTATTCTTCAACCTCAAAATATCCGGGATACGCTGCACGCTTACCAGATGGCCAAACGCTGCAACGTGAAACGTGTAATGGCCGAGGCCGTGAAATGGGGTGAACGGGATGCCCGTATCAACTCCATCTCTCCGGGGATTGTTGTAACCCCGCTGGCATTGGATGAGTTCAACGGGCCGCGAGGTGATTTTTACAAGAATATGTTCGCCAAGTGTCCGGCAGGACGTCCCGGTACGGCAGATGAAATTGCTAACGTGGCCGAGCTGTTGATGAGCGACCGGGGAGCCTTTATCACGGGAGCTGATTTCCTGATCGATGGCGGTGCTACGGCATCCTATTTTTATGGGCCATTAAATTCCAAGACAAATTAAATCGTAAACAATGAATAGAATATTGATTGCCTATTACTCCCATCGGTGTGAAAACTATGTCAGCAAAAAGACTGGCAATATGGAAATGGGAGCACAAAAATTACCGTAAAAATCACATTATATCCCGTAATTTTTATAAGTCTGTTCTTCAAGGTATCATCTACCTTTGCGGCAGATAACAGATTACAATAACCATTAAGAATCAGAGACATGAGTACAGATAAGAAAATCAGTCGCCGGGATGCCTTGAAACGTATGGGAGTTATCGTGGCAAGCGGTGCAATCGCATCTTCAGGACTATTCTCGCTGGCATCTTGTGAGGCGAAAAAGAACAAACGTGTTATCCTGTATTTCACAGGGACGGGCAACTGTCTATATATCGCCCGCCAGTTGGCAGGAGAGAATACGGAATTGTTGAGTATTCCTCAAATGGTGAAAAAAGGAAAATATGAATTCGACGCCGATGAGATAGGCATCGTTTATCCCATTTACGGACACATGCCGCCTTACATGGTCCGGCAGTTTATTCAAAAAGCGAAACTGAAGGCAGGGTATAAATTTGCCGTTTTGACCTACGGTGCAAGAAAATGTGATGCTGTGGAGATTTGGGATCGCATATCCCGAAAAGCAAGTAATGCGTTCGACTACATCGGAACCATCGTTATGGTGGATAATTGGTTGCCGAGCTTTGATATGAACGAACAAATCAAAATAGATAAGCATATTCCGGAAAATCTACAAAAGATAACGGCAGACATAAATCAACAAAAACACTGGCACGAACCGGTAACAGAAGAGGAACGTCAGCAGCATCAAGGCTTCATGCAACGAAGCGGGCTTGACCCCGAAGTGGGTTTCCTGATGAAAAGTGAAAAATGTTTTACCGTGACCGATACTTGCATTGACTGTGGCATTTGCACTTATGTATGTCCACGGGGCAATTATGAGTTGACATCGAGAGGTATAAGGATGTCCGGTGACTGCGAGTTCTGTTTCGCCTGCATACAGAACTGCCCGCAGAAAGCGATACGGTTCCGCAAGTCGGAAGACGGCTCATTCCCTGATGGAACGGAAAAAAATCCCAATGCGAGATACCGCAACGAACATGTTTCGCTGATGGATCTCAAGCTGGCGAACAATCAGAAATTGTAATAACCGATAGAATGAAGACGATATGTTGAGAAAAATAAGACTGATACTTGCCGTACTGTTTTTCATAGCGGTTACGGCTTTGTTCCTTGATTTTACGGGAACAATCCATGCGTGGCTGGGCTGGACGGCAAAAGTGCAATTCCTGCCTGCGCTGCTTGCTCTGAATGCGGGCGTGATTATCGCACTGGTTCTACTGACGCTGTTGTTCGGCAGGGTCTATTGCTCGGTCATCTGTCCGCTGGGGATATTCCAGGACATCGTATCGTGGATAAGCGGACTGCGGAAGAAGAAACGGTATCGCTTCTCTTATTCTCCGGAAAAAAAGTGGCTACGCTACGGTGTGTTGGGGGTGTTCATTATTGCTCTGGTTGCCGGAGTCGGCTCGTTTGTGGCATTGCTGGCTCCTTACAGTTCTTACGGGCGTATCGCTGCCAATCTTTTCGCTCCGGTATATCGTTTGGGAAACAACCTGCTCGCCTATTTCGCCGAGCGGGCGGACAGCTACGCCTTTTATGAAACGGAGGTGTGGATAAAGAGCCTGCCCACGTTCATTATCGCTGCCATTACGTTTGTCGTACTGGTTATACTGGCATGGAGGAACGGACGGACTTATTGCAATACGATTTGCCCGGTGGGAACGATTTTGGGATTTTTCTCCCGTTTTTCTTTGTTACGTCCGGTACTGGATGCAGAGAAATGCAAGAATTGCAGTCTATGCTCACGCCGTTGCAAGGCCGCCTGCATCGACTATAAGAATCATCGAATAGATTACAGCCGTTGTGTGGCCTGTATGAATTGTTTGGAAATCTGCAAACATGATGCTCTGCATTTACAGAGCAGGTTAAAAAACAGGAATCAACATAGGGATGGCTCCATAAAGCAAGTAAGTGCTGACCAGATAGATAATGCACGTCGCAGTTTTCTGACGGCAACAGCCGTAGTGGCCACCACAGCAGCACTAAAAGCACAGGAGAAAAAAGTGGACGGTGGTCTGGCGGTCATCGAGGACAAAAAAATACCGGTACGTGCTACGTCGATTATACCACCGGGTGCATGGAGCGCACGCCATTTTGCACAGCATTGTACAGCCTGCCAACTTTGCGTGTCAACCTGTCCCAACAATGTGCTCCGTCCTTCGACTGGCTTGCAGAAACTGATGCAGCCCGAAATGTCTTATGAACGAGGCTATTGCCGTCCGGAATGTACAAAATGTTCGGATGTTTGTCCGGCAGGGGCCATTAATCCGATAACTATCGAAGAAAAATCATCCACCCGTATCGGACATGCCGTCTGGATAAAGAAAAATTGCATACCGTTGGTCGATGGTGTAGAGTGCGGCAACTGTGCCCGTCATTGTCCTTCGGGGGCTATATTAATGATTCCTTCAGATAGCGATGATCCCGAATCCATCAGAATACCCGCCATCAATGCCGAGCGATGTGTCGGATGTGGCGCGTGCGAGAATCTGTGTCCAGCACGTCCATTCAGTGCCATCTATGTCGAAGGACACACGATGCACAGCATGATGTAAAACTTTATAAGCAAGCAGGAATATGAATAATCAAGATAAAAAGAAGATAGTGCTGTCCCGCCGGGACTTTCTTAAAACGATAGGACTTGCCGGAGCTGCTACAACAGGACTGACGGCATGCGTGAGAAGCGGAAAAAACAGAGAAGCATCGGTATCTGCCGGAGAAATCCCTACGGATCGAATGACCTACCGAGTCAATCCTACATCAGGTGATAAAGTGTCGTTGTTAGGTTTCGGTATGATGCGTCTGCCCTCTGTCGGTGGTCGCAGTGCCCGTGAAGGAAATGAAGAGATAGACCAAGATATGGTGAACGAACTGGTTGACTATGCTATCGCCCATGGAGTAAACTATTTCGACACGTCACCCGCTTATTGCCGGGGTAAATCGGAGCACGCCACTGGTATTGCCTTGAGCCGTCATCCGCGTGACAAGTATTTCATCGCTACCAAACTTTCCAATTTTTCTCCGGCCACATGGAGCAGGGAAGCCTCCATCGCCATGTATCGCAATTCGCTGAAAGAATTGCAGGTGGATTATCTGGATTACCTGTTGCTGCATGGTGTCGGTATGGGTGGTGGTATGGAAGAGTTCGAGAAACGGTACATGAAGAACGGTATCCTTGACTTCCTGCTGGAGGAACGAAAAGCAGGGCATATCCGTAATCTCGGTTTTTCCTATCATGGTGATATACGGGTATTCGATTACCTGCTATCCCGACATGATGAATACAAGTGGGACTTCGTGCAAATCCAGCTAAACTATTTGGACTGGAAATATGCCAAACAAATCAATCCTCGCAATACGGATGCTGAATATCTTTATGGCGAACTGGAGAAACGAAATATACCTGCCATTATCATGGAGCCATTATTGGGAGGTCGCCTTTCCAATGTGCCAAGTACTATTGTGGCCCGTCTAAAACAACGCGAACCGGAAATGAGTGTAGCTTCATGGGCATTTCGTTTTGCGGGAAGTCTTCCCGGCGTGCATACCGTATTGAGTGGAATGACCCGCATGGAGCATCTGCAAGATAATTTGCGCACTTACGCTCCTTTGAAGCCGTTGTCGGAAGCTGATTTCAACTTCCTCCAAGAGACAGCCACGCTGATGATGCAATTAAATACCATTCCGTGCAATGATTGCAAATATTGTATGCCCTGCCCATACGGTCTTGATATTCCGGCTATCCTGCTCCATTATAACAAATGCCTGAATGAAGGAAATATAACCGAGAGCAGGCAAAATGAAAATTATCGGAAAGCACGGCAGGCATTTTTAATAAGCTACGATCGTTCGGTACCAAAACTGCGGCAAGCGAACCATTGTATCGGATGTAACCAGTGTAGCGTTCATTGTCCGCAGGGGATTGATATTCCCCAAGAGTTACATCGAATAGATGCGTATGTGGAACAGCTTAAGCAAAATATTATATGATGGAAGATTTGATTTGCCTGTTACACGAAGGAAGCCACTCTTTGGTTGTTGCCAATGGCGATGTCTGTACTTTTGACGGACGGGGGGTGAGTGATTTATATAGTATGTTCAAGGAAAATCCCGGATTTCTGAAAGGAGCTTCCCTTGCGGATAAAATCGTGGGTAAGGCGGCTGCGGCACTGATGGCTCTGGCAGAGGTCAGAGAGGTGTATGCGGATGTTGTCAGCCGACCTGCCCTTGATTTACTGACAGACAACAAGATTTCAGTCAGTTATGGCATAATCGTCCCGCATATCATCAACCGTACAAAGACAGGATGGTGCCCGCTGGAGACGCGTTGCTTCGATTGTCTTACTCCACAGGATTGCTTTACCCAAATCGAAGAGTTTATAACATTACAATCTAAAAAATAAATTCAGATAAATGAAGAAACAACATTTACTATTTACAGCATTCATATTGGCCGGATGTTATACCGTTTCGGCCCAAACATCCGATACGGCAGACAGCTTGTCGGCCCAAAGGACATTGACTATCGACGAAGTGGTCGTTACCGGAACCCGCAACCAGACGGATATACGCCACCTGTCACAGACCGTTTCGGTAGTGAACCGGAACAAGCTTGAACAAGCGATGCAACCCTCGCTGCTTCCGGTACTCACGGAACAGGTTCCGGGTCTGTTCACCACCTCGCGCGGTGTGATGGGCTACGGGGTTTCCAACGGGGCGGCAGGTGGTATTTCGTTACGCGGGTTAAGTGGCGGCAATGCCCGCTTGATGGTGCTTATTGATGGGCATCCACAATATGCCGGCATCTTCGGACATCCGATTGCCGATGCCTACCAGACGCTCCTGGCCGACCGGATGGAGGTACTGCGTGGTCCGGCATCCGTACTCTACGGTTCGAATGCCATGGGTGGCGTAGTAAATATCGTAACCCGCAAAATGCACGAGGATGGGATTCGCACCAACTTGCACGCAGGTTACGGTTCCTACAACACGCTGGAAACCGAGCTGACGAACCGCATCCGCAAAGGGCGTTTTTCGAGTGTCGTCAGCGGCTCGTACAACCGCACGGACGGGCATCGTGCCGACATGGGATTCGAGCAGTACGGCGGTTACGGCCAGGTCGGTTACGAGGTGACGGACAACTGGAATCTGCGTGCCGATGTGAACGTGACGCACTTCAACGCCTCTTATCCCGGACCGGTATCGGCTCCGCTTTTGGACGGCGACCAGCGTATCACACGGGGCATGACCTCCTTTGCCGTCGAGAACGAATACGAGAAGACTTCCGGTGCATTGAGTTTCTTCTACAATTGGGGCAACCACTGGATCAACGACGGCTATACGCCTTCCGCGGGGGAAGGCCCGCAGGATGACCGCTTCAACTCGTATGACGACATGATGGGCATCTCGTGGTATCAGAGCGCCCGGTTCTTCAAGGGCAACCGCATCACCGTAGGCTTCGACTGGTTCCGTTATGGCGGCGAGGCATGGAGCGAGTATGTGAGCGGAGAAGATGCAGGAACACGCAGCGATTTGGTGGACAAGCATGAAAACGAGTTGGCAGGCTACGTGGACTTCCGGCAGGATGTCGGAGGGTGGCTCACGTTCAACGCAGGGGTGCGTGTCGATAACCATTCCCGTGTCGGAACGCAGTGGGTGCCACAGGCGGGATTGGCATTCCACCTGCCTCATGCCATCGAACTGAAGGCATCCGCCTCGAAAGGTTTCCGTTACCCGATTCTCCGCGAGATGTACATGTTCCCGCCGCAGAACCCCGACCTGAAGCCCGAATCTATGTGGAACTATGAGATAGCCTTCTCGCAAAGGCTGCTCGGCGGGCGTCTGTCGTATGGTCTCAATCTCTTTTATATCGACGGAAAGAACCTGATTATGACCCTGCCCAATCCGAGCGGAAGCGGTATGCTGAACCAGAACTCGGGCGAGATAGACAACGCAGGTGTCGAAGCGCAGGCCGCCTACCGTTTCAACAAGGCTTGGTCGGTGGATGCCAATTACAGCTATCTGCACATGGAGAATCCCGTAATTGCCGCTCCCGAACACAAACTCTATGCCGGAGCAAACTTCACGCAGGGACGCTGGTCGGTATCGACGGGCGTGCAGTACATCGCCGGACTTTACACCTCGACAGACCCGGCCACGACCGAAGACTTCGTGCTATGGAACCTGCGCGGACAGTTCCGTGCCACAAAATGGCTCGACATCTGGGCACGCGGAGAGAACTTGCTGGCGCAGCGTTACGAAATCAATGCCGGATACCCGATGCCGAGAGCTACGGTGATGGCCGGTATCAATTTGAACTTTTAATACTGAATGATATGCAAACAACAACTGTAAAATTATATACGTTGCCGTATAGCAACGTGAAAACTTATCTGGCAGCCTCCCTTTTCGTCTTGGGTAATCTGGCCATGCCCCAACTTTTTCATCTCATACCGCAAGGCGGGATGGTTTGGCTGCCAATCTATTTCTTCACCCTTGTCGGAGCTTATAAATATGGTTGGAAGGTGGGGCTTCTGACTGCCGTATTGTCTCCAGTGACCAACTCCGTTCTGTTCGGAATGCCCATTATGGCTGTACTGCCCGCCATTCTGCTCAAATCCGTTCTATTGGCTGTGGCTGCCGGGTATGCGGCTTCACATTTCAGGAAAGCGTCGCTCGGACTGCTTATTGGGGTTGTATTAATTTACCAGTTTATCGGTACATTGGGCGAATGGGCCATGAAAGGCGACTTTTGGCTTGCCATACAGGATTTTCGGATCGGTATTCCGGGTATGTTGCTTCAGGTATTCGGAGGCTGGATTTTCATCAACAAGATATTAAACAAGTAGTATGAAAGATTTTATTTTCAGAAACGATACGAAACTGCTCTTTCGTAATGATATACGGGAGACTATCGCAGAAGTGGCTAAAGGACATAAAGTGATGTTCGTTTACGGCAGCGGTTCCGTAAAACGAAACGGGTGCTACAATGATATAATCCGAACATTGACCGATGCTGATATTCATTTTGTGGAATATGGAGCTTCTTCAAGGGAATTTTCCAAAATACAAGAGGGTATTCGGTTTGCCAAGTCCAATGGCGTAACCCTGATTGTCGGAGCCGGAGGCGCAAGTGTGATGGATAGTGCCAAATTGATGGCTTTCGGCTTTTACCATGAATCCGATTTGTGGGATTACCTGAAAGGGAAACCTTCTTACGGGCTGCAACGACTGCCGCTCGTATTGATACCGACCTATCCGTCCAGTGGTTCGGAGAATGGACTTGGGGCTGTATCTGTCGATTCGAAGACGGGCGATTTCGGAACGGCATACGGCATACCGGCCGACTATGCTATTCTTTGTCCCAAATATTCCCTGACTTTAGACAAAGAGATGACCGCATATACGGGACTTGTTACACTGGTTCAACTTTCGGCGGCCATTTTGGGCGACAAAAACCGGATGTCCTACGATGCGGGAATTTCTTATATCAAAAACGTACTCGAAGCGACAAAGACTTTACTGAAGAATCCGAATGACCTTGATGCAAGAGGTATTATTATGATGGGCGCATCTCTTTCCACTTCGTCCAGAATGGGCATAGGAAAAGAGGAGGCTTACGCATACGACATTTATGAGTTGGAATTTCTTCCGGAAAAGTTATTCGGCAGCTCTTACCGTAGAAGCCTGACGTCTATTTTTCCGAGATTCCTCGAAGCGATGGGAAAACGTCACGCGGAGGATGTCGGAAAATACTATCTCGACGCATTCGGTTTCGATTCTTCCATAGAGGAATCCTCTCGTAAGTTGATTGAATTGTTTTCCGGGTTCGGGGTGGATATGTATTACGATGGCATAATCAACCGCGAACAAGTCGGCTGTATTCCTTGCGATACGGAACTTGATGAAAATGAGATTTTTGAAATGATAAACGGGTTAATTCGCAAATAATGATGATGACACCACTTTTTATCGGCGGTATCGGTATGCAGGAAGTGCTGCTGATCGCATTGGTAGTGCTGCTGTTTTTCGGCGGCAAGAAGATTCCCGAACTGATGAAGGGAATCGGCAAAGGCGTGCGTTCGTTCAAGGAAGGGATGAACAGTGTGGAAAAGGAGATTGAGGATACCGAGCAAAAGAAGTAACCGATGGCAGCCGAGACGAACACACAATCGTTCTGGGAGCATTTGGACGTGCTGCGGGCGGCAATCGTGAAGATTGTCGCCGTAGCCGTCGTGTTCGGCATCGCGGCGTTCTGCTTCAAGGAGGAGTTGTTCGCCGTCGTACTGGCACCGAAAGACGACTGGTTCGTTACCTACCGGCTGCTCGACCGCATGGCGGCATGGGCGGGCGGTGCGGTGGAGCCGTTTTCCATCCGGCTTATCAATACGGGATTGGCGCAGCAGTTCATTATCCACATGAAGACCGCCCTGTGCGCCGGGGTGCTGTGCGCCTCGCCCTATATCCTCTATCAGTTGTTCCGGTTCGTTTCTCCGGCATTATACGATAATGAACGGCGGTATGTAGTGCGGATGGTCGGAGGCGGCTATGCGATGTTTTCTCTGGGGGTGCTCGTCAGTTACTTTTTGATCTTTCCGCTGACATTTCGCTTTTTGGGTACGTATCAAGTAAGCGGTGAAGTGGATAATCTGATTGCGCTTGACTCGTATATCTCGACGCTCGTGATGATGTGCCTGGCAATGGGTATCGTCTTCGAGATTCCGATACTCTCGTGGCTGTTCGCTAAGTTGGGGTTTATTTCGGCAGATTTCATGCGCCGTTACCGAAAACACGCCGTCGTGATTATCCTTGTAGTCGCCGCGATTATTACGCCGACCTCGGATGTGTTCACACTTTCTCTGGTGGCATTACCGATGTGGGTGTTATATGAAATCAGTATTTTGATAGTGAAACGATGTAAGAAGAATTAAGAATGCCTCGATATATAATCGAATCATATTCTGTTGAAATCTTAAAAAATTTTAGTATATTCGAAATATAGAAGCCGACAAACTGCCGGCTTCTACATAAAGATTGTCGATTATTTTCAGTGTAGTTGTATGCCATCCTTAAATGCCTTGCCAACCACTTCTCCGAGTACACGGTAGGAACGTGATACAGAATCGAACGAAATAGGCTGCAATTTTCCTAAATCCACTTTGCCTTGTGTATTCAATATGGATTCATCCGCTTGCACATTTACGACCTCTCCCACGACGTGCATTTCTCCCAACGCCTCCTGCATTTCTACCACTTTACATTCGAGAGTCAGAGGATATTCGTCGATAACGGGTGCATCGACAAATTCACTATGGGTAACGTGTACATCCGCTTTTTCAATCTTGTTTTCCTTGCGTCCGGAAACAAGACCGAAATAATCGGAAAGCACCAATGTTTCTACATTGGCAATACTTAACGTGAACGCCTTTTTGTGTTTCAGATTCTCGGTGGTCTTATGCCCAAGTGCGAGATTCAACGCGACATGATGATAACCGCATTGTCCGCCCCATGCCGCGTTCATGGCGTTGGGTGTACCTTGTTCATCGTAGGTTGCCACAATCAATACGGGCAACGGAGCGACTACGGGAGTATTACCTAAATTCTTTTTCATACATTATCTCCAGTCCATAAACATTCGTGCGGTCTCCGCATCGTGATGATCGAAGAAAAGACTTTTTCCCGTGTCGAGCGTAGCGATAGAAGCCATATCTTCGGCTGTCAGCTCGAAATCGAAGATGTCGATATTCTGCCCCATACGTTCGATGTGCGTGGATTTTGGGATGATGATGACACCTCGCTGAATCAACCAGCGAAGAGCGACCTGTGCTACACTTTTGCCGTATTTTACACCGATTTCTGAAAGCAAAGGATTTGTAAAGAAGTTGTTGCGACCTTCGGCAAATGGGCCCCACGACATGATGTGCGTGCCAAACTCCTCCATGATTCTCTGCGATTCGGTCTGTTGGTCGAACACGTGGGTTTCCACCTGATTGACGGCAGGAACAACATCCATGTTGCTGGCGATGTCGATGAAATGGTCGGGATAGAAATTACTTACACCAATCGCCCGCAGTTTCCCGTCCTTATATGCCTCTTCCAATGCCCGGTATGCGCCGTAACGGTCACAAAAAGGCTGGTGGAGCAACATCAGGTCGATGTAGTCTGTCTGTAACTTACGCAGGCTTTCGTCAATGGAGGCTTTGGCTTTCTCGTAACCGTAGTTGGAAATCCATACCTTCGATACAAGAAAAATCTCCTCACGGTCGATTCCGCTTTTCTTCACGGCATTGCCTACACCCTCTTCATTGTGATAGGCTTGGGCTGTGTCGATCATCCGATAACCCGCTTTCAAGGCATCGCTGACACATCGTTCACATTCGGACTCTGATACCTGATAGACTCCGTAACCCATTTGCGGCATTTCGACGCCGTTGTTCAATTTTACTGTTTTCATATTCTTAATACATTATAATGTGAAACCTTTCTGTTTTACACGCAAAAGTAGTTGCCCTTCATCATATACACGATATAAAAAAGTCGGTTCGAATTACCTTTTTTACGGTAGTTTCATTTATGTGCCAACAGGCTTCTAATAAGCCGAATACAAAAACCGAAATAATTGAATTTTCAACCGTATTTTGTGTAAAGCCTCGCTGAAAGGTTCTCTCTAACTTTGCAATATCAAAAATAGAAAAAAGCAGATGCCGTACTCTATAATGGTTCTGCTTTCAAGGAATAATGTCAAATGATATAAAACAAGAGAAAATGAGAACGAGAAAATTAGGAACATTGGAAGTTTCGGCCCTCGGTATGGGTTGTATGAATTTAAGCTCCGGAACAGGGCCCGGCGTATCGGTAGAAGAAGGTATCAAGACTATCCGTAACGCCTACGAACAAGGTATTACTTTTTTTGACACGGCAGAGGCTTACGGCCCATTTGTCAATGAAGAGTTGGTAGGTAAAGCAATCAAGCCGTTCCGCGAGAAAATTGTCCTTGCCACCAAATTCGGGATGATTTCCGAGGAAGGCGGTTTAAACAGCCGTCCGGAGCATATCCGAAAAGTAGTCGATCAATCACTTAAACGTCTTCAGACCGATTATATTGATCTCCTATACCAGCATCGTGTAGATCCGAATGTCCCCATCGAAGATGTGGCGGGTACGGTAGCCGATTTGATTGCTCAAGGTAAAGTGCGATACTTCGGTCTTTCCGAAGCCGGAGCGGAGACAATCCGCCGGGCACACAAAATTCATCCGGTAACTGCTGTCCAAAATCAATATGCCATCTGGACTCGGCAATCGGAACATTCCGTTATCCCCACTTGTGAGGAGTTGGGTATAGGCTTTGTGCCTTGGGGACCACTCGGTACCGGCTTTCTTGCCGGAAAAATCTCTCCCGAAGATACTTTTGACCCGCAAACCGACCTTCGCGCCACTTTCCCGCGTTTCACGAAAGAAAATCTGAAAGCCAATATGCCTTTGGTTGCCATGCTGAACGGTATGGCAGAGCGTAAAGGCGTTTCTACCGTACAAATAGCTCTGGCATGGCTGCTTGCCCAGAAACCATTTATCGTGCCGATTCCGGGTATGGACAAGATTGAGTATATCGAGGATAATATCAAATCTGTCGATCTTGACATTACCAGCGACGACCTGAAAGAAATCGATGAAATGCTTTCAAAAGTGGAGATTAAAGGAGAACGTTTGTCGCAGGTATTGTTGGATGACATCCATGAGAATATTTGATTAAAAAACAAATAATAATGGATACAGTAAACTTAAGGCATCGATAAACTTAAAAACGTAAAAACATCATGAAAAAGAAAATTATCACATTGTTATTGGGGGCATTTGCAACAATCATCAGCCTCCCTTCTTCCGCGCAGGACATTTATACTACGGCAGCGGGTGTGCCCATGCTGCAACTGAACAATGGCCTCCTGATGCCGCAACTCGGTCTCGGCACATTCCTGCAACCGTCCGACGAGGTGTGCGAACAGTCGTGCCTCACGGCACTGAAAGCCGGCTACCGCCACATTGACACGGCCCATGCCTATGACGATGAACGCGGTGTGGGACGGGCTGTGAAGGAGAGCGGCATCCCCCGTGAGGAGATATGGATTACCAGCAAGATCTGGCCGACCGAATACGGTGAAGGCAAGACGCTGGAGGCGATAGACAAGATGCTGGCACGCTTGCAGCTCGACTATATCGACCTGCTCTACGTCCACCAGCCCGTCGGCGATTTCGTCGGTGCATGGAAAGACATGGAAAAGGCTGTGGCTATGGGTAAAGTCCGCACCCTCGGTATCAGCAACTTCGATGCCAGCGACGAAGTATTCCGCACCATCATGGAGAACGCCCGTGTAAAGCCCGCCGTCCTCCAAATCGAATGCCACCCTTACGCGCAACGGTTGGAAATGCGCGAAAAAGTGAAGCCTTACGGCATACAGGTGGAATGCTGGTTCCCGTTGGGCGGCGCAATGTCCGACGGTGCCTTGCTGAAAGATCCGGCTATCCTCAAAATTGCCGAGAGCCACGGAAAAAGCGCGGCGCAAGTCATCCTCCGCTGGCATATTCAGGAAGGTTTCTCCGTGATTCCCGGCGCATCCAATCCCGATTACATCAAAGAGAACATCGACATTTTCGACTTCGAACTGACAGATGAAGAGATGGGCCGGATGCGCTCGCTCAACAAGGAAAAGCGGTTCTTCAATGTCTCGCTTGAAGAAAAGGAGCGCACTTATCTGAACAGACAAATGAAAGATTAACAAAAACAAATCGAGAAAATTATGAAGACCAGAGAATTAGGAAAAAGCGGATTACATGTATCCGCCGTCGGACTGGGGTGCATGGGCATGAGCCATGCTTACGGTGCGCCTGCCGATAAACAAGAGATGTCGGAACTGTTGGCTGAAGCCGTAGAAATCGGTTATACATTCTTTGATACCGCCGAAACTTACGGCACGACAGAGAATCCTCACGATAACGAAGAGTTGCTGGGCAGAGCCTTGAAACCGTATCGCGACCACATCGTAATCGCAACCAAATTCGGAATTCGTTTCGACATGGAGAGCGGTCAGGTTCCTTACCCGCTGATTACCGACTCGCGTCCCGATACCATCCGCCGCAGCGTGGAAGGTTCGCTGAAAAGGTTGCAGACCGACCGTATCGACCTTTACTACCAGCACCGCGTGGATGCGGGTGTACCGCCCGAAGAGGTTGCGGGCGTGATGGCCGATTTGATAAAGGAGGGAAAAATCCTCCACTGGGGAATCTCGGAAGCCACGGAAGAGGTGATCCGCAGGGCGCATAGCGTCTGCCCGATTACCGCTGTTCAAAACCGCTATTCCATGATGGCACGGCACTACGAGTCGCTTTTCCCCGTACTCGAAGAGCTGGGTATCGGGTTCGTCCCGTTCTCTCCGCTTGCCAACGGCCTGCTCTCCGACCAATACACGGCGTCATCCCATTTCGAGGCCGGAACGGATTACCGTGCTTCCATGCCGCAATTCCGCCCCGAAAGTTTTGTGGAAAACCGGGAATTGCTCGGACTGGTACGCCGTCTGGCCGAAGAAAGGAACGCTACCCCGGCACAAATATCCCTTGCATGGATGCTCTGCAAGAAACCGTGGATTGCACCCATTCCGGGGACACGCAAGTTCAGCCGTTTGCAGGAGAACGCCGGAGCCTCGGATATAGACCTGACGGCAGATGAAGTGAGACAGATAGACCAAGCATTGGATACGATGCGGATGTCGGCGGTATTCGGTGGAACAGCCATAAAATCCTGATGCCATGAAAACGAACTCTACAAACCGCCTGTTCTTTTTCTGGCTCTGTGCCGTGCTGCTCTATTTTATCGCCAACCTGCAAAAGGTGGTGATGCCCGGCGCGGTATTCAACGAGTTGCAGGAACACTTTTCAGCGACGGCAGGAAGCATCACGGGTGTCGGAGCGGTATTCATGTACACGTATGCCGTCAGCCAGCTGGTCGTCGGATTATTGGTGGACCGTTTCAGCGGTGCGCGTGTTATGGCTTGGGGCGGTCTGGTGCTCTGTGCCGGCAGTCTGCTGTCTGCCGTCGCGCCGTCTCTCTGGATGCTCTATGCCGCCCGCTTCATGGTGGGTTTCGGTTCCGCGAGTATCTATTTGAGCATCACGAAGGAGACGAGCCGTATCTATCCGGACAGCTTTGCCATGATGCTGGGCTTTGTCATGGTAGGCGGCTATCTGGGCGGCGTGGCAGGTAACGCCCCCTTTATAGCCGGAGGTCAGATAATGGGCTGGCAGCAGGCGTTGTTGCTCGTGGGGGCTGTCGGTACGGTCATTTACGCCGCCTATGCCGGATTGAAACTCACGCTTCCCATGCCGGAAGTGGTGCAGACCGCTCAATTCGACTACCGCCGTTTCTTTGAGGTGCTGAAACTGCGTCAGAATATCCATATCATCATTTGCGGGGGCTTCCCGTTCGGGCTTTATTTCGCGATACAAAGCATCTTCGGCAAGAAATTCTTGGAGGATTATTCGGGCATGACTCCCGAAGGAGCCGGGTGGGTGCTTACCGTCTTGATGATTATAGGTGCGGCCAACAGTCTTTTGGCTCCGGCTTTGAGCCGGCTGGCAGGCAACCGCCGCCGTCCATTGATGCTATTCTCCGGCGTGGGAACGGCTGTCGCGTTTCTGACGGTTGTCTTCTGTCTGCTTTCGGGCATCCATTCTCCGTGGTTAGTCGGCGGAGCCTTTATCCTGCTTGCCTTCGCCGGGAATATCTCCCCCGTCCTCGTCGCGTTGGTGCGCGAGTCGAACCGCAGCGACATCTGGGGTGTCATGTTGAGTGTCTATGCCTTTCTCGCCTACATCGTGACAGCGGTAATCGGGCATTCCACAGGTTGGATCATGGAACTTTTTCCTCCACGGGTAATAGACGGTGTTCATGTTTACGGAAAGGACTCCTATCTGGCGGTATTCATCGTACTGTCCGTCTGTTCTCTGTTTGCCGCTTACAGCGGTTTCCGGTTAAAGGAATCGAACGGTAAGAATATTTCCGATGAAATCAGATAGCACAATGGAATACAGAATATTAGGATTGAGCGGACTGAGAGTGTCCGCCATCGGACTGGGCTGCATGGGCATGAGCCATGCCTACGGAAAGCCTGCCGACCTGCACGAGATGAAAGAGCTGCTGGCGTATGCCGTGGATATGGGATACACATTTTTCGATACAGCCGAAGTGTACGGGACTCCCGACCGTCCGCACCATAACGAAGAGTTGCTGGGCGAAGCGTTGAAGCCGCAGCGAGACCGGGTTGTCATCGCCTCGAAGTTCGGTTTGAGATTCGATGCGCCCCGACCATCCGGACCGCAGGCAATAATACCGGATTCGCGTCCCGAAATGATCCGTTACTCGGTCGAGGAATCGCTCCGCCGCTTGCAGACCGACCGTATCGACCTCTATTACCAGCATCGTATCGACCCGAAAATTTCCCCGGAAGAGGTGGCCGGTGTCATGGCAGACCTGATGCGGGAGGGCAAGATCCTCCATTGGGGCATATCGGAAGCTACGGAGGAGTATCTGCGTCGTGCCCACAAAGTCTGTCCCGTCACGGCCATTCAGAACCGTTACTCGATGATGGCGCGGTGGCACGAGAATCTGTTTCCCGTACTCGAAGAGTTGGGCATCGGATTCGTGGCATTCTCCCCGTTGGCGAACGGGTTATTGACGGATTGTTACACGGCCGATACACGGTTCGACGCCAAGACGGACTACCGTGCATCCATGCCGCAGTTCCGTCAGGAGAGTTTCGAGCAGAACCGGAAGCTGTTCGGCCTTATAGAGCGTCTGGCGGATGAATACCATGCCACTCCCTCGCAAATCGCATTGGCGTGGATGATGAACAAGCATCCGTGGATTGTGCCAATTCCCGGTACGCGCCGTCTTTCGCGGCTGAAGGAGAATATCGGGGCTGCGGATATACACCTGACAGCGGAGGAAATCCGGCGCATCGATACGGAACTCGATACAATAGGCATGAGCGATGTGTTCGGAGGCTCCCCGGTTAGACAAGACGATTATTTTATAAAATAATTCCGAGTATGAAAATGAAAAGTATAATAGTACTGCTTTGTTCGCTGCTGCCGCTTGTGGCCTGTACCTCCGTGGAAGAGGAGCCGTACAAGCCCGAAACGGAGCAGCCGTCGGATAATACCGGCAACGGAGAAGAGGGTGAAGACGACACGACACCCGTTTACGGGCATCTGACCACGGCCAATACCGTGAGCGATGTCGTCCATCATGAGGCTTTTAGCGGGTTCGGGCGGTTCATACTCCCAGTGGAGCGGAGCTACGACGATAATATGACATTACAGAATGTGGCGAGTATGCTCCCGTATCACAATTACATAACGGGCGAAAGAGCGGTCGAGACCATCAACACGATGATCGATTACGTGCATGACGGAAACAAACTATTTTACGACATCTATTCGGATGCGGACAAGCAGGCGGATTCCCGGAAAAACAATACGGGAGTGTTCTTTTTTCGGGGAGAGCCCGGCAAACCGTTCGCAATCGTGTGTCCCGGTGGAGGTTTCTCGTATGTGGGAGCTATCCACGAGGGATTTCCGCTTGCCATCGCGTTGAGCAAGATGGGTTACAACGCCTTTTCCATCCAATACCGCACGGGCGGGGCGCAGGTCGCTTGCGAAGATCTTGCCGGGGCCATCGACTTTATTATGCGCCATGCCGAAGAGTTGCAGGTCTCGACCGACGACTATTCGCTCTGGGGCGGTTCTGCGGGGGCGCGTATGGCGGCTTATCTCGGCTCTTACGGGACGCAGGGCTTCATCAGTGCGGAACAACCGCGTCCGGCAACGGTCGTGATGGGTTATACCGGACACTCCGATTATACGCGCAACGATCCCCCGACATACGTGGTTATCGGCGATAACGACGCCATCGCGAGCGCGTCGGTCATGCGTCAGCGGGTGGAGCATCTTCAGGCCATAGGCATTGATGCCGAATTTCATCTGTTCCCGAATCTGCGACATGGGTTCGGATTGGGTATAGGAACGAGTGCAGAGGGCTGGGAGGAAGATGCAGTCGCATTCTGGGAGAAATACATTTCCCGTAAAAATGGAAAATCCAACCGTAAATAACGTAAGGGGAAATTGCCGGTCCCTCTCTATCTTTGCAATGTCAGTAAAACATATAAATAGATAATAATGAAAAAGATAATCACAACCGTATTGTGTGCGACAATGGCTGTATGCAATACATTAAATGCACAAGAGAATATGGAAAAGAAAGAGAAAATGCCGTTCACATACGTGGATGTCAAAACAATTAAAAGCCACAACAGTAATCCGTGGGGATTGGTCTATAACGGTGCTGTCACGGAAAACAAGGAAGGAGTGGTGAATATCCACTCCATCGCTTACGAATTGAACGGCCTGAAGATCGCCGCCAATGTCTATACGCCTGCCGGCTACGATTCGACGAAAAGTTATCCTGCCCTCGTGGTGGCGCACCCTAATGGCGGCGTGAAAGAGCAGGTCGCGGGGCTTTACAGCCAGCGTATGGCGGAACAGGGCTACATCTGTCTTGCTTTCGACGCCGCTTATCAGGGAGCCAGCGAGGGTAAACCGCGCAATACGGACAAGCCTGCCAATCGTATCGAGGACATTCATCGTGCTGCCGATATTCTGGCGCAATATCCGGGTGTCGATCCTGCCCGTGTCGGTATTCTCGGCATCTGCGGCGGTGGCGGCTATACGCTGAAAGCCGCGCAGACCGACAAGCGTTTCAAGGCGGTTGCCACACTGAGTATGTTTAACACGGGGCTGGTGCGCCGCAACGGATTTCTCGATTCGCAGATAAATGAAGTTCAGCAGCGTCTTGCCGATGCCTGTACCGCACGTCAGAAAGAAGCGGAAACCGGAGAACCCGAATATATCGGCGATATGAGCGGAATGACACCGGAGCAAGCCGCAAAACTCCCCTTCGACCTTTACCGTGACGGATACGAGTATTACCTGCAAAGCCACGCGCACCCCCAATCGACATCTAAATATACCAAAAGCAGTCTGGTGAATCTTATGGCGTTCGACGCGAGCGAGGGAATATATCTAATCAACCAACCGTTGCTGATGATTGCGGGAAGTATCGCGGACACGTCCTACATGACCGAATTGTGTTACAGCAAGGCCACGGGAACATCGGACAAGGAGCTGTTCCTGATTCCCGGCGCCACGCATATCAAGACTTATTTTGTGCCGGAATACGTCGATCAGGCAGTGAATAAGCTGACGGAATTTTTCGGAAAGAAATTATAATTAAAAAACAGATTGAATATGAAAAAGTTACTTTTTATCCCGCTTTTGTTCCTTTCGCTGACGACTATGGCCGCTTGTTCTCCCGATGATGATCCTGTGCCGCCGACGGAGCAACCCTCCACTCCCGAAGAGCCTGGCGATGAAGGGAATCCCGATGATTCTGAAAATCCTACCAACCCGGATGAACCCGATACTCCGTCCGGGAACGGCAATATGCTTGTGGTTTACTTCTCCGCACAGGGACATACTGAGGCCGTAGCGGAACGAATTGTGGAGCTTACGGGTGCAGACATTCACCGGATCGAGGCTACCGAACCGTATGCCGCAAATCCTTACGATGACAGCGACCGCATCCAGCGTGAAGCCTACAACGACCTGCGTCCCGGAGTGGCGAACCTGCTTGATGAGGAAACGATTGCGAAATACGATACGATTTTCGTCGGTTCGCCTTGCTGGTGGCATCAACCCGCAATGGTGGTTTGCACGTTCCTCGAAGCATACGACTTGAAAGACAAGGTTGTCATTCCGTTCTTTACCTACGGAGCTACTACCTATCTGAACGAATCCATGCAGAAAATTTATAAGGTAACGCCCGATTCGAAGCATATTCCTGAAACACTTCCCGAAGACCTCGATACGGACGACATTACGACGCCGGGACGTCCCGACGATGCGGGTATTGATATGCCGGGCAGTGCAAACGGTACGGAAGGCTGGCTGCGTCGAATTGGAATTATTGAATAGACATATAAAACAAGTAAAAAATGAAAAAAGGAATTATAACAATGAGTGTACTGGCAATCATTGCCTGTACGATAACGGCCTATTGTTGGGCTGCCGGGAACAAGACCGTATCGGAGCGTGCATATGTAGCGCAATCCCCATCCGGACAACAAGTAAAATCGACCTCTCAAAATGTTAAAGGAAAATCGTTGGTAGTTTATTTCTCCGTTCCCGAAACGGATGGTGTGGATGCTTCTTCCGGAGCCAGCCGCCTTGTTTCCAATGGTAAAGTAATGGGGAATACGCAATACATTGCATCCGTCATCTGTGAAGCTACGGGCAGTGACCTTTTCGAGATAAAGACCGTACACACCTATCCCGGCTCACATAAGGCGTTGATCGATGCGGCAAAGGTCGAGATAGACAACAAGGCCCGTCCGAAGCTGGCTACGCATATCGAAAATCTCGATGACTACGATGTGGTCTTCGTCGGATTCCCCAACTGGTGGTACGATATGCCGATGCCGCTCTACTCGTTTTTCGATGAATACGACTTCGGTGGTAAGACCGTTGTCCCTTTCTGTACGCATGGCGGCAGCCGTTTCTCGGGTGCCATCAAGACCATACGGGAGTTGGAGCCTAAAGCCTCCGTGCTGGATGGTTATGCGATTCCCCGCGACCGTGTCAGCGAAGCGAAACCCAATGTATTGAACTGGCTGAAAAGAATAGGAATGGTTAAATAAACAGGGATATGAAACGGTTATTCTTAATTATTACAATCATAGCGACACTCCTTTCAGGTGCTTGTAGCAAGGATGATTTCGATGCGGATTATCCTTCCGATGAAATCGAATACGATGGCAGTCGTAAAATTCTGGTGGCTTACTTTTCCGCTACGGGCAATACCCAGCGGAGAGCCGAGGAGATTGTGGCGGCGACCGGAGCCGACGTTTATCGCATCGAGGCGTCCGAACCTTATGCCTCGAATCCTTATGACGACAGCGACCGTATCCAGAACGAATCGTACAACAACCTGCGTCCCGGTGTCGGCAACCTGCCTGAAAGTATCGACGGATACGATGTGATTTTTGTCGGTTCGCCGATATGGTGGCACAATCCGGCGATGGTTGTCTGTACGTTCCTCGAAAACTACGACCTCGACGGCAAGATCGTTATCCCGTTCTTCACTTACGGTTCGACGGAGTATCTCCAGCAGTCCATCGACAAGATTCACGAGGTGACGCCCGCTTCGGTTCATCTGCGTACCTATACGGGCGGTGGCATCGAGAGCTGGCTGCGCGACATCCATATCATTGAATAAAATGAAAACGTATGCTTTATCGCTTGCCCTATTCCTGATGTTGGTAGTGCAGGCATGTGCGGATGATCGGGAACAAAATATAACGGATGTGCCATATACCGGACAAACCTATGTTGTACGTACTTTGGAACTGCCATCTGAACGCGAAGGGATGTACATTTACGGCATCCTCTACATGCCTGAAGGACGGACAGGCAAACTGCCGACCGTCATCTTTTCTCATGGTTTGGCAGGAACGAACGCCTCGGTAGCCGCTTATGCCCGCGTATTGGCCACACAAGGGTATGCATGCTATTGTTTCGACTTCTGCGGTGGCGCTCCCTCGAACCGTAGCGACGGGGAAACAACCCGAATGTCCGTCTTTACCGAACAAGCCGATCTGGAAGCGGTTATGGAAAACCTGCTCGGGCAGGAATACGTGGATGCAGAAAACCTGTTTCTTATGGGAACCAGTCAGGGCGGGATGGTGTCCGCCCTGGCTGCCGCCGCACATCCGGAAACAGTCAGGGGGCTTGTCCTGCTTTATCCGGCCTTCTGTATCCCGGAAGACATGACCGCCCTTTTCCCGTCCTATTCAGATGTCCCGGAGACCTACTATTTCCGGTGGCTGAATATCGGGCGCCCCTATTTCGAGCATTTGTACGGATTCGATCCGTATGCAGTTATCGGCAGCTACAAGAAAGATGTACTGATTCTCCACGGCGACAGTGACGGCATCGTCCCTGTTTCCTATTCCCGACGTGCAGTGGATGCGTATTCGTCTGCCCGCCTCGAAACATTCCGGGGAGCAGGGCACGGCTTTTACGGTGATGATTTCGAAGCGGCTGCTGGTTTCATGTTGGAATATATGTCGGAACATCTGAATAGTGCGAAAAATATGAATCGGTAAAGTTTCCATGTCGGAGTATTTTTATTGCGTTTTTTGTTAAAATGAGGCTGCAATCAGTTGATTTCGCGTTTATTTTATTACTTTTGCCTTTAACGTAAAGAAAAAGAATGGAGGAACAGAGAGACATAATCGTGGCTGACAGGCTCGGCATGGTGAGAACGGATTCCGAAGAGGAGTATCTGGCGCACTTGATTTGTCTGGGAGGCACGTGCCGTTATCTGTTCAACGGGAAAGAGTTCGAGCTGCACGCCGGAGACCTCTCCATCATCCGCAAGCGGAAAATGATAGAGAAGATAGAGGCGGAAGATGACTTCCGATGCAAAATAATCTACGCGAAACCCGGATTTATCGAGTTATGCACGCCGCAAAGCAATTACGGCATGAAAGGGCAACTGGCTCTTTTTCTCAATCCCGTCATGTACCTCTCGCCCGAACAGCAGATTATATGCCGCCGTGACTTCGATATATTGGAATCGAGAATCCGAGACACGGAACATCGTTTTTATCGCGAGATGCTGATCAATGCCATGCAGACAGCCATTCTCGACTTCTTCGATTTTCATGCCCGCATCTATGGCGAGAGCGACATCTCCACGCAGAACGCCTCCATCATGAGCCGTTTCCTGAAGATGCTGGAAGACGGTGCGTTCCGCGAGCACCGGGAAGTTACCTATTACGCCGACTGTTTGTGCGTTACGTCGAAATACCTTTCGGAAGTATCGAAGAAAATAAGCGGGTATGCCGCCAACTATTGGATCAACCGTTATACGATACTCGACATTTCCCGTCTGCTCCGCGACAAGTCGCTGACGTTCGTCCAAATTTCCGATATGTTCGGTTTTTCATCCCCTGCCTATTTCAGCCGTTACGTGCAACGTAACCTGGGGCTGAATCCGACGGATTACAGGGAATAATCATTTCCCATTCTTGCAGAATCGGTAAAAATAGCAGTTTTTACCGATTTTTTTGTATCGCCAGTTTACTGCATTCCCTCTAATTTTGCAGCAGTAAGAACTTAAAATCAGAGCGATATGAAATCATTTGCTATTACAGTATTGTTGCTGCTGTCTGTCGGAGCGAAGGCGCAGAATAATCCGGAAACGACATTTCGCCAGCCTTATCCGCTTGGCGAGAAACTATCTTCAAACCCCAATTTTACGGGCGAAGCGTGGCTTGCTCCATTAAGCGAACAGAAAGAGTTGAATGTCCCGATGGCGAACGTGACCTTTGAACCGGGATGCCGCAACAGTTGGCACTCGCATAAAGCCGGTCAGATATTGATTGCGACAGCCGGTATCGGGTATTATCAGGAAAAAGGACAGCCCGCCCGGCGGCTGTTTCCGGGCGACATCGTGGAGATAGCCCCTGACGTGGTGCATTGGCACGGGGCGGCACCGGACAGTTGGTTTGCCCACATCGCCATTACGACCAACCCGAAGGTAAATGCGGCAGTATGGTTCGATCCCGTCAGCGACAGCCAATATCGGGAAGCTACGGCTGAAGCGGAAAACCGTTATACGGAGGCAAACAGCATATTGACCGCGCGTGAACGAGCCATTGTCGCGGTGGCATCCTATACCGGGAAGGGAGATTTGGAGCACTTGAAACCGGCTCTCGCGGGAGCATTGGAGGCAGGTATGACCGTCAATGAAATAAACGAGGTATTGATTCACGCTTACGCTTATTGCGGATTTCCACGCAGCTTGCGGGCGATACAAACCTTTATGCAGGTCGTGGACGAGCGGAAAGCGAACGGGATAAACGATGTTGTCGGTCAGGAAGTTGCTGAAATGAACGACAATAGAACCCGCTACGATCGGGGACGCGATATACTGGCCGAAATATCGGGTACTTCCGTCGATGCCCCCAAAGCAGGTTATGCAATATTTGCACCTGCTATCGAACGCTTCTTGAAAGAACATCTTTTTGCTGACCTTTTTGAGAGAGACCTGCTGACCTATCGGGAACGCGAGCTCGCAACAGTCTCCATTCTTGCCGGTGTCGGCGGCGTTGAGCCGATGTTCAGGAGCCATGCGGCAATATGCGTGCATCTCGGCGTTACAGCCGAACAACTTTCGGCATTACTGAATATCGTGGAAATGAATCTCGGAAAAACCTATTCGGAACCGCTTCGCGGAGTGTTGAACCAACTAACAAAAAAACAATGAAAAAAATAATCTTATCGGTATTGTTGCTGTCTGTTACAGCAATGGCCGGCGCACAGAATATAACGATTGCCCGACAAGGACATTTTTCGGTAGGCGGACAAACCATACAAAGATCGGGGGAATATGACAACAGCAAGTTCGTCGGATGGGCGGAGCAGGAAGAAACCGGACAAAGCTATCGGGCCGACCATGCCTTTGTGGATTTTCAGATTCCTGCCGACAGCAAGAAACTACCGTTAGTCTATGTTCACGGTTACGGAGGTTCGGGTGTATGTTGGCAAATGACACCCGACGGCAGAGAAGGTTTCGCCACGTTGATGCTACGCCGTGGCTGGAGCAGTTATGTGGTCGATCTTCCGGGGCGTGGACGGGCAGGACGGACATCAGCAACAACGACAGCCAAGCCTGTGGCCGACGAAATGTTCTGGTTCGACATCTGGCGTATCGGCGTATGGCCGAATTACACCGAGGGCGTGCAGTTCCCGAAAGATTCGACTTCCCTTTCGCAGTTCTTCCGCGAAATGACCCCTGATTTGAGCAACCATCAATTAGATGTTCCCGCACTCGGAGCATTGGCCGAACGTATCGGCGACCATATTCTCGTGACCCACTCTGCTGGAGGGTTCCCCGGTTGGATGTCTGCGATGCAAAATTCGGAGGTCAAAGGTGTTGTGTCTTATGAACCGGGCGGGTTTGTGTTTCCTGAAAGCGAAGTTCCTGAACGTATCGACGGCTTGACCGGCGGTGTAGCCGGGACAGCCGTTCCGATGGAGCAATTCAAACGACTCACGGAAATTCCGATTATTCTTTATTTCGGGGATTACATTCCTGAAACTCCTTCCAAGAATCTCGGTGATGAGAATTGGCGTGTCCGCCTTCAGATGGCTCGCAAGTTCGTCGAAGCTATCAACCGACATGGAGGAAACGCAACATTGGTAGAACTTCCTAAGATGGGCATTTACGGCAATACACATTTTCTTATGCAGGATTTGAATAATGCAGAGTTGGCTGGCTTGCTTGATAAATGGTTGAATGGACAACGGTTTTTAGCAAAACGAAAATAATATAATTGTCATTTGTAAAATCTATAACATAAATCCATAAATAAATAGTTTAACATGGAAGAACAACACACAAAGTCTTCTCTTTTTTTGAAGGGAAGCAGCATTTGCGTCATTTCGTTACAGAACAGGATGTAGCGGAAGAGTTTTTCACATTACTCTCCGAGGCGAGAGTATTTTATATCCAGGAAGTCATAAGAGATGGCAAGCGGTATGAACGTTATGTGGATGATTTCGTTAATAGTCATCGGTACATAGATTGCGATAATACAGTCTGCCGAAACTGTCATGAGATGAACATCCATATCGTTAAAGGCTTGCTGACGGATTGTTCCCATCTTATCCGACAACTTTTTACCGCAGCAGATTTCTCCTGCGAGAAGTGCCTGGAATTAAAACGGATGTATGACATCATGCCGTCGCCCTCCATTATGTATCGTGATGACGGATCTACTGAAGTCCAGCCACTCTCTTTTGGTTGTAACTTCACCCACAAACAGATGATAGGTATTACGACTTGTGCCAATACTTATCATCTGTTTTGTGTTTCTACATGTATCGAGGATATGGAAGCCCTTTTTTCTTGTAAACAGGGCTTTTGTATTCGGGTAAACAATATCCGTTATGTGGCGATTTTATTCGATGCTCTTCTTGAACATTCGTTCATTCAAGCCCAATGGCAGGCAGTCCTCGATAGCGGGCGGTTTTTGCAAACAAAAGATGGAAAAGGATTCGTATCGGCATCGAGCCTTTCGTCCGCACTCTCGGCCATGCGGAACAATATGACATCAGCGGCCTACAATATCAGACGGGCTATCAATGAACTGAAAGAATGGCAATAAGGCCAAGATACAAAGTATATAAAGATAGAAATTAGCCGTATAGGCTGCGGCTGTTTTATATATGCAATATTTAACAAGGGGGTGATAAATTATATATTCGTCACTCCCTTATTATTTACTCCATATTCTCCGCCTCGAATTTCTTACGGTGCTTGACAATGGACTTCATGTTGGTCTGTGCCCACTCGGTAAGTTGAACGATAAACGGAACGAGAGATTGTCCGATCTCTGTCAGTCGGTATTCCACTTTGGGAGGTACGACCGGATATACCTTGCGAGCGACCAATCCGTCGGCTTCGAGCGTTTTTAATGTACCCGACAGCACCCGTGAAGAGACGTCGGGAATCAACCTGCATAGCTCGTTGAATCGTACTGTTTTCTGTTCGCTTAAAACCAGAACCACCAATAAAGCCCATTTGTTGCCGAAACGTGACACGACATTACGCACGGGACAGATTTCGATAATCGAATTTTTCTCTTCTTTTTTTAGCATATCTTATTATTCTTATATTATCAATTTCGTTGATACAGCGCGAATGATTACTTACTTTAGAAAGCAAAGTTAGTAATTTCCCGACAATCAAAAAAAGAACATACGCTCCAGCCAAATTTTTTTCGATTTTTTTCGCCTCGCAAACCGCTGGTTTTCTGCAAAAGCGAGAAAAAGGTTACTATTAGACATAAATGTAACTTCTTGACAAGTAGTGTTTTATGTAGTAATTTTGCATCGTAAAAATAAGCTGAACAGCATTTAGTAATAACCGATTTAATTTTTAAGCGTATGAAACGATTTTCAATGAGCGGCCTTTATGCCGCACGCAGAAGCGCCCAGAGTTATCTCTGTGCAAAGGATGAAACAGCCGCTCCGAGCGGTGCTTGCGGCTCGGCCTGCGGTGCAGGCGATGGCGATACCAAGCCCGAACCGAAACCCGCCGCCTGTGGCTCGGCTTGCGGCGCAGGAGACAAATAGTAAAAAGCGCAGGTAAACTAAAAAGGCGAGGTTTCGATAGAATGAAATCTCCCTTTTTAGATACCTCAATTCCAAAACGATTTATTGATATGAAAAAGATAGTACCCATTCTCCTAATAGCGACATTAGGAATCAACAGCGGTTCGGCACAAGAACCGCAAAACAAAAAGTCGGAACAAGCAGAAGTAAAAGTAGAGAAGCTGGCCGAAACGTCATGCAGTTGGGACGGGGCGACACTCCCGAACTACCCGGCGACGACACCGCAAATTACGATCCTGCGTTATACGTTTCCACCGCACCAACGCCTCTCTGCCCACCGTCACTTCATTATCAACTGCGGTGTGATGCTCAAAGGCGAATTGACGATTGTAACAACCGACGGGCGTGAACGCACTTTCAAGGCAGGCGATGCGCTCGTGGAGATGATCGGAACGGTACACTACGGCGAGAATCGGGGCGATGAACCCGCTGAAGTGGTGATGTTCTATGCCGGAACCGAAGGATTGGCATTGAAAGAGGAAGTCGAATAGTTTCACTTCAAGAACAAGAATCATGGAATATTTCGCATTTCAATGGCACATAACAGACAGTTGCGACCAGCGTTGCGAGCACTGTTATATCTTCTCCGAGGGACATCCCAAATTAGTGGAAATGCCGTTCGGTCGGACGCAGCAGGTAGTGGACGATTGCGTGGAGATGTGCCGTCGTATGGAACGCCTGCCCTATTTCTACATCACGGGCGGCGATCCGATCCTGCACAGCCGTTTTTGGGATATTCTCGCGCTGCTTCAGGAGCGGAATATTCCCTTTACCATACTCGGCAACCCGTTCCATCTGACCGATGAAGTGTGCCGACGGTTGAAAGAATACGGCTGCGACAAGTACCAACTCTCCATCGACGGGATGCGCGAGACGCACGATGCCATCCGCAAATCCGGCTCGTTCGATACGACCGTCGAAAAAATCGCCGTCATTCGCCGGGCGGGCATCCGCTGTGCCGTGATGACCACCGTTTCGGGAACGAATATCCGGGAGATACCCGACATCATCGACCTTGTCGTCGCACACCATGTCGATATTTTCGCCTTCGGGCGCTACTGTCCTACCAGCTTCGAGAAAAGCACCCATATCGAGCCGTTGGAGTACCGCGATTTTCTGGAACGTATCTGGCAGAAATTCGAGCAGTACAAGGATTCCGGTACGACGTTCAACCTCAAAGATCACTTGTGGACGCTCTTTCTCTATGAGAAAGGACTGTTCAAGATACCCGAAGGGTTGGACAACGATACGATTTACGACGGCTGCCATTGTGGGGACTGCCACATGACGATTCTGCCAACGGGCAGGGTGATGGCCTGCCGTCGCTTCGAGAGCGAGGTGGGCAACGTGTTCCGTGAACATATCCACGACATATACAACGGCGAGCGGATGAACGGTTACCGACGATACGAAAAATTCGAGAAATGCTCCCGTTGCGAACTGCTGCGCTTCTGTCGGGGATGCCCCGCCGTAGCTTACGGTTACACGCACGACTTTTACACACCCGATCCGCAATGTTGGAAAGAGATAAAATGATCATTATGGATATACTTGAATTGATGAAATACCGCCGGAGCATCCGGAGATATACCGACCGACAGGTGTCGGAAGAAGACCTGCTGAAAATCCTCGAAGCCGGAGCCTATGCTCCCAATGCCGGAGGAGGGCAACGCAGCCGTTTCGTGGCTTGCCAAGACCGAACGCTCAATGAAGCGGTAGGCAGACTCAATATCGCCCGGTTCGACCGTTCGCGCCTTGCCGGAAGTTTCGTATCGAAAGAGCAGCCCTCGATTATCGACGATCCCTTAATCCGTTCGGGTTTCTACGGCGCTCCGACCGTCATCACGATTTTCGGGCCGAAGAGTTTTCTCTATTCCGTGCCCGATGCCTTCTGTGCCGCTGAAAACATGGTGCTCGAAGCGACCGCTCTCGGACTCGCTTCGTGTATTCTGGCACGGGGTGAAGAGACGTTCGACAATCCCGAAGGAGAACAAATCCTGCAATCGTGGAATATTCCCGACACGATGGTGGCACGCTGTTTCGTCATTTTAGGATATATCGACGGTGATTATCCTGCATCGAAACCCCGCAAAGAGGGAAGATTCGTAATAATAAAATAATTGGATTATGATAAAGAAGATATTATTGATTTGTGCGCTCGTGATGACAGCCATAGGCGTATCGGCGCAGAAGAAAGTGATGTTCGACCTGTCGCACGGTCAGTTTCAGGATACGTTCGTCGATTCTGTTTATTACGACTATGTAATTCCTGAATATGAACGGATTGCCCGTGAGGGCGGTTATACTTTGGTAATGAACAAGTCCGAGATTACGGGGCAGGCGCTCGAAGGGATAGACGCATTGCTTATCCTCTCCCCGCTGGCCAAATCCACCCAGAAGAACCTGACCGAAACCGAGAAACGGGCTATCGGAGATTATATCGCACGGGGAGGTTCGGTCATTCTGTTTATCGACGAGGAGCAGTATCGTGTAAATCTCGCAGAGTACGGTGTAAACGATATTACCCGTCGGTTCGGCATCGAAGTCCTCGACGATCTGGATGTACCGGGCAACTGCGGTGCGGTAACATTCGAGAACGAGATTTTCGGAGGCCGGAGGGAGATCCCTTGCAGCGGAGTACGTGGCGTGAGGGGTGGTATTCCTGCGGGCGTCTGCATGGAACAAGGATACCAAATAGCCTCGTTCATTCACCTCGATAACGGAGGTAAGCTCTATGTGGCGGGAGAAACGATGGCGGCGCTTTTGATGGGATATCCCGACGGCGAACGTAACGTACATAAGATGATGGAAACTCGCTGGTGGGGCAAGGACAGCAGAACCTATATGAAAGAGTTGCTCGAATGGGCACTGAAAAAATAAATTTATCAATCGTAAAAATTAAAGGACAATGAAAAAGTTTTTTTTAACGCTGGCTATTGCCTGCATGACATTCGTAGTCAATGCACAAGGTAAATTCAAGGTTAAAGACTTCGGTAAATTCAAACTTCACTCTTACGTAACAGCCGATCCGCTGGGCGATATGAGCTACATTATCGAGGGTAGCGAGAGTCTCGTTGTCTTGGAACCTGCCGCTTTCCATGATAACATAAAAGAGATGCAACAATATATCGCAAAACTGGAAAAACCTGTTGAGAAAGTTATTGCAAATTATCATGCTGCCGGATTTTCCGCTTATGAACCGTCGCAGTACGTCATGGTAGAGGGGATGCCCGAATTTGTCAAAGGAGAGATTTATGGAGGTATGGTAAAAGGATTCGCCGCCAATTTCGGACAAGCTATCGACACGGACGGTGAAATTCCGACTGCGACAATTACCAAAAACGGCAAAGAAAAATTGGCAGGAATCGTTTTCGAGTTTACTCCCGGTGCTGCATCCGATTTTCCGGCAGCAAGCATCCTGATCGGAGGTAAAGTTTATTATCTGCATTTCACGCCCGTTTCCGAAATGCACATGGGGCCACTCCAGATTACGGGACGTACCGCAGTGAAAGCCTATCTCTCTGAATTAGAGAAAGCAAAAACGTCCGGCGCTGAACTTTTTGTCGGCGGACATGGCGTAGCAACGGCAGATACAGCAGCCGTCGATTTTCAGATCGGTTATCTGAAAAAGATGCAGAAACTATTGCAGGACGAAAAGAATGAGAATGATTTTATCGCTGCAATGAAGTCTGCTTACCCGCAAGCTGCTGCACCTGACAATCTCACGGCTGTCGCCGCTAATCTTTATAAATAATCCACTTCAAATAATAATCATAAGGCGGCGGAATTTCGTCGCCTTTTTTCTCAAGTCAAATATGAAAGTTTTGTTGATAAATGGTAGTCCCCATAAAAAAGGGAATACTTATATAGCTCTTTTGGAAGTCGCTACTGCACTTGAAAAAGAAGGTGTGGCAACTGAAATAGTCTCTATCGGGACTAAAGCCATTCAGGGTTGTATTGCGTGTAATAAATGTCAAGAAACGGGGGTATGTGTATTTAATGATGAGCCATATCGTACGATTCGTGAAAAGTTACAGCAGGCCGACGGAGTCATTATCGGTTCTCCTGTTTATTTTGCCGGCCCTAATGGTATGCTCTGTGCCCTGCTCGACCGCTTGTTTTATTCCTGCCGTTCGGTATTGCTCTATAAGCCAGCTGCTTCTGTCGCCATTTGCAGACGCGGAGGGGCAAGTGCGACTTTCGACCGCCTGAACAAGTATTTCACGATAACGAATATGCCGGTCGTTTCATCGCAATATTGGAACAGTGTACATGGACGCCGTCCCGGAGAGGCAGTTCAAGACTTGGAGGGGTTACAAATCATGCGGACATTAGGGAGAAACATGGCTTGGCTATTGAAAAATATACATCAGAACGGTTTACAAGTTCCAGAGCCGGAACAGACAATACGAACCGATTTTATTCGCTGAAAGGTTATCCGGCTAAAGCCAAATGAAGATGGATAAATTGGATAAAATACTTCATATCCTACTGTCGGAGAGTTCTGTATATGATAATATGCCGTTTCCGAATAACCAGCATGACAAGAGGAATCTATTACGGGCATTACTCAATATCCGTCCGCCTCGTCCGATAAGCCGGGAATTTCTCACGGCGCAGGATGCAGAGTTGCAACTGCAACTTGCGGAAAAAGGAGTTGTAACCGTTTCCCAGACCGAGCCGTGCGGCTGCGATGAAAGAGTGCGGCTGTGGCAGGGAGATATTACACGGTTGCAAGTGGATGCCATCGTCAATGCCGCCAACGACGCCTTGTTGGGATGCTTCGTTCCGCTACATAAATGTATCGACAATGCCATTCATTCTGCTGCCGGAATCGAATTGCGGTTAGAGTGCAACCGCTTGATGCAAAGACAAGGGTATGCCGAACCGACGGGAAAAGCCAAGATTACGAAAGGCTATAATCTGCCCGCCCGTTATGTGATACATACCGTAGGGCCGATTGTCTCCGGCGGTGTTCCTTCCCAAAAGCAGGAAAAGCAGTTATCGGATTGCTATCGTTCCTGTCTCGAAACAGCGACAGTTCATGCAGTGGAAAGTATGGCTTTTTGCTGTATTTCCACGGGAGAGTACGGTTTCCCGCAGCGGCGTGCAGCCGAGATAGCTGTTGCTACGGTTTTAGACTATTTGAATACAACAAAGTACACAACCATTAAAACGATTGTTTTCGATGTTTTCAGCCGAAATGATTACACCATTTATCGAAAGCTTCTTCAGTAAGGCATCGGTTATGGACAGCTATAAAGAACGCATAGCCGCTGCTCGAAAAGCAATGGCGGCAGCGGACTATGTATTGATAGGAGCCGGAGCGGGTTTGTCGGCCGCGGCAGGATTGGATTACGGCGGGATGCGTTTCAAACGGGAATTCTCCGAATTTATAGAACGCTATGGTTTTACCGACCTTTATACTTCATCGTTTTACGACTTTCCGACCGAAGAGGAACGCTGGGCGTATTGGGCGAAGCATATCGACTTCGCCCGATTTGTACCGCCTGCTATGAAATTATATCGGGATCTGTTCCGGCTCGTGGACGGAAAAGAGTATTTCGTTATTACGACCAACGTGGATGGACAGTTCCGCAAGGGCGGATTTGCCTCCGACCGTCTTTTCGAGGTACAGGGCGACTATGCCTACCTGCAATGCGCTTGCGGCTGCCATCCCGAACGATACGACGATAAAAAGCTGGTTAAACAAATGCTCGGTTCGATACATGACGGTCGTATTCCCTCGTCGCTTGTACCGCATTGTCCGCTGTGCGGCGGCAGTATGGATGTCAATCTGCGTAAGGATAGCTATTTTGTCGAAGATGCTGCATGGCACTTGCAGGCAGACCGTTATACTCAATTTCTAAAGAAAGTGTATCGTGGGCGTTGTGTGCTGTTGGAGTTGGGTGTAGGCTACAATACACCAGGTATTATCCGGTTCCCGTTCGAGCAGATGGCCTCTGCAAATTCAGGTATGACGCTTATCCGTTTGAATCGGGATTTTCCAGAAAGACAGATGAAAGGAAAAGGGCAATTTGTCGGGATGGACGAAAATGTTATAAAAATAATACAAGATTTGAATACTCTACATGATTAACAATAAGCTCATCAAGTATGACAATCAAAATGTTATTGCAACATCAATATTGAATAAAACTGATTATAAGTAATGCTGGAATTTATCAATAATCTCGAAAAAGAGATTGAAAAGAAATTGAAGAAAATCGAGTCCGCAGACTTGAACATCATGAAGAAATCTCTTGAAGCCTCACAAATATTAGCTAATGCTTTTCAACAGGTAAAAGAGTTTATAGGTTCCTATACATTCAAAGATGAAGCGGAAGAAATAGAGTTCTTCAAAGAAATAAAACCTCGTTTGTTCTACCGATTGCTTTACTATCGTAAGGTCTATAATATCGAAATGAATCGCCCGGTAGGAGTAGATTCACAGCGGACTTATCTGATTGATGAAATCAAGGCTATCAATCGTTACAACACAAAACGTTCGGATTTCGTGCGTTATTACCGTTCGGGTTTGACACACCTCGATTCAATCTATTATTTGCGAGGACGTATTGACACGGCTCTTTATCTGGAATCGTTCCATTACGAGCGTGATCCGATGTTTTCTACTAATTGCGATTTCAAGGTCGCCAGGTTGAAAGCTAACGAGATGTTGATGGTATATCTGAATAAGGAACTTGAAGCATTGGAAAATCGCCGGTTAGAGCAGTCTTTACCTCGCGTCCGTATCACGTGGGTTGCGACAAAAACAGAACTTTACGAGCAAATCTACGCATGGGATAGCCGTAAAGTCTTTGGTGATATTCCTTTGGCAAAACTCTTTGACTATATCCAGACCGTTTTTAATATTGAATTGGACTCTAACCATTCACGCACATTCAGCGATATGCGTATCCGTAATAATAAGACCCCCTTCTTGGATTCATTGAAAGAAGCATTAACCAAACGGATGCAAAGCTGGACACAAGGGCATAAAAAGAAATAATAACCTAAGATTTTAGGTTAAATAGGTTTGGACTGAAATACCCAAACCTCTCACATAATCATACGTGAAAGCCTTCCCTTATACAATTACTCTCATCCAAACGGTTTCAATCGGTTGGGCTTAACACCATGTTGCGAATGGTCATATACTGATTGAGACGATAGCAATCCTCTCGAATCTTGCTATATTTCCTTATCTCTTTTTCCTTATATAACAATTTCCTCATTTTTATTACCCCGTCATGACTTCCCCTTGCATGGTTCAGGGTGCGAAGCTACGGCCGAGGCCCCTAAAAATCTGCAAGGCCGCTTCGCGCCCTACGGGTTTTGGCGAAAATTTTTCAATCCGTCCAGCCGGGCGGTTGAAAATTTTTCA
>ENA-OROR01000376-OROR01000376.1-human-gut-metagenome-genome-assembly--contig:-NODE-376-length-40804-cov-12.072664_pt1 | contig 40804 bp, 41 predicted proteins | sample MGYA00242135_ERZ509060 | MGnify/ENA primary metagenome ERZ509060 (study PRJEB26280, sample SAMEA2338742) | human gut metagenome | biome: human gut; feature: human-associated habitat; material: faeces... | reverse complement strand
GACGCTTCCAACATCGCACCTTAAACCACTCGGACAAGTCTCCAATTACTTCTCTTATTTTACTGATATTCTTTTAAATGTCAATAATAATTCTTTGAAAAAATTGTATTATGTTTTGTATTTTCTGTATTTTGTTTCGTATTAATATAAGGGAGAAATGGAGGGAATGAATTGTATGCTCTATACATAGAATGTATTGGGAGGTATTTATATGAATCGAAAACGTATTATTATCTTGCTTGCACTTTTCTTTTCCATACTTTTTTCTTCATTTTACTACATGTTGTTTTCAGTAATTGGAACATCTTCTTCACAAAAAACATTACATATGAATCAGGTAGGATTGTATAAAGAAGAAAAAAACTTAGAGGAAGCAAAGCAGAAATTGGAGGAGGATGGTTTTCGCGTTTATCAAATGAAGCAGGGAGATGTTACGGCTTTGGTATGTGGTGTGAATGAGGATAAAAAGAAAACTGAAGAAGAACAAAAAGAATTAGCAGATAAAAACTACAGTTTTATAGAAAAAAGTGTGACAGTAAGCAGTGATGAAATTACAGACTTGATCAAACAGAAAAAATATAAGGAGGCTTTAGAAAAAATTGGGAATGAAAGTAAAACAGTTAAATGAAAAAGAAAGACCTAGAGAAAAGGCTTTATTAAATGGAATAAAAAGTTTAAGCAATAGAGAACTTATAGCGCTGCTGCTAAGAAGTGGGACAAGAGAAAAAAGTGCATTGGAGGTTGCGGATGAGCTGTTATGCACATTTGAGACGATGGGAGATTTGGGAAGTGCTTCTATACATGATGTAATGCATATCAAGGGTATTAAAGAAGCAAAGGCAGTAGAACTTCTTGCTGCTTTTGAGATAGGAAAGCGGATTGCTTTAGATGATATACAAGAGAAAGTACAAATAGGAAAACCGGAAGATGTCGTAGATTGGCTTCAACAGGAAATTGGCTTCTGTAATCAGGAATGTTTCTATGTGATTTTTTTAAATCAGAAAAATCAGATACAATCTTATAAGCAGATGTTTACAGGAACCTTAACGAATGCCAGTGTGCATCCTCGTGAAATTTTTAAAGAAGCTATGCGTTTGGGCTGTGCAAGAATTATGGTGGCTCATAATCATCCTTCAGGAGACCCCACACCATCAAATGCGGATATTGAGTTAACAAATCATATTGTAGAAAGTGGAAAGATGGTCGCAATCCCTTTGATGGATCATATTATTGTCGCAAGAAATGCATACATAAGTTTTCGACAAATGCGACTTATTGATTGAACTATTTTGGTTTAACAAGTATAATAGTAAAGAATTTAAGAGAGCGGTGAGTCGTTGTGAAGTTGAATCGATTACAGAAAATTATTTTAGGAGTTCTTGTTTTCTTTTTAATGATAGGACTTCTTTTACAAGGTATAAATGGAAATACTACAAGCAATCTGGGGTATGATGCATTTACGATGCTGAAATATTCTTTGATTGATCATCCAGTGGAAACAATAAAAGAATGGACACATGATTTTGCGAGTCTTTGGAGCGTTAAAAAAGAAAATGATATTTTGCGTTATGAATTGAGTCAGGCGCCTTCTTATCAGGCAAAATATGAAGATGCACAAAGAAGGATAACAGAGCTTGAAGAAGCCTTGGACCTGAAAGGGAAAGAACGCTATGAAAGTATTGCGGCAAATGTTGTTTCAAGAGATACATCTACATGGAATGATCGCATTACAATTGATAAAGGCAGCAAAGACGGTATTGTAGAAGGGATGGCTGTTGAATCTGTAAAAGGCATGATTGGAAAAGTTGAAAGTACATCTGATTATACAAGTGTTGTAAAGCTTCTTACAAGTGAAGATAAAAAAAGCAATGCATCGATTAAAATAAATATTGATGAAAAGCATAGCAGTGATGGAATATTGTATAGTTATGATGTGAAAAAGGGTGTCTATGTCGTATATTTATATGATGATACAGATAAAGTGAAAAAAGGAATGCAGGTTGTTACTAGCGGTAAAGGCGGTGTTTATCCTAGCGGGCTTCTTGTTGGAACCGTAGATTCTATACAATCTTTGAATAATCAAACCGGACAAACGATTTATGTTCGTCCAATTGATGATATGCAGGAATTTTCTATTGTACGTGTAATTGGAAGTAAGAAAGGGGAATAAGATATGGCGCATGTCGTTTTGTTTCTCGTATGTTCTTTATTTGATGAAATATTGAGTGTTTTGTTTCCAAATACGTTTTTGGTGAATGACCTGCTGTTTATTCCAAATCTTGCATTTTGTATGATGATCTTAACGATTCGCAAGTTCTCATTAACAGATAAATGTTTGTTCGCTTTTGGATGCGGGATGTTTTATGATTTTTGTTTTGCCAATACGTTTTTGTTGTATGCCATCATTTATACACTTCTTGCCTGCATACTGCACTTATGGTCAAAACATTTAACAGAAACACTGATAGAATCGTTAATTCTATCAATTGTGACAATTTTCGTCAAAGACCTTTTGGTATATTTTGTAATGAGCTTTCAAGGCATTTCAGAGATTCCATTTCTTTTGTGGGCAGAACAGTTTGAATTATTAACATTGCTTGGAAATGCGGTTTTGGTATTGGGGATTGTTTTCCTTCAACGTAGCAAAGAGGATTATCTGGAAAAGAAAGCCAATAAAATACGAAGAGGGGAAAAAATACAATGGTTCAACTTAAAATCAAAGGAATAAATGGAAAATTTCATGTTTATATGACATCTTCTTTCTTTGAAGAAGAATTAAATGAACTAAGCACAAGGCTGAAAATATTTACTTCTCAGCAAGAGAAGATGTTTTCTGCCTTTTTTCATTTGGAAAATGCAGCACAGAAACAAATCCAAACTTTATTTTCTTTTTGTCGTGAACATGAAATCTTGATAGAAGGAATAGATTTGGGGAATTGCAGAAATAGCAAAACATTAGATATACGAGAAGAAACGCTTTTAAATGGACAAAGTTATATTTTAAACGAAGATACTTTACTTTTAGGAAATATTGAGCCGCAGGCATATGTTTGTTGTAAAGGCAGTTTATATGTTTTGGGATGTGTAGAAGGAAATATAGATTTATATTATGAAGATAATATTCTTTGTGCATCAGCTTTATGCGCGAACGTTCGCATATGTGATTCGAAATTTCAAAATATGACATTTTTCTCTCCTGTGAAAGTATATTATGAAGAAGTACAATTAAAAACAAAGTCGTATAAGGAGGAGAAATTATGGGTGAGTCTATCGCAATAACGTCTGGTAAAGGCGGAGTAGGGAAAAGCAGTACGATTATTGGTATTGGAATGATATTGGCACAGATGGGGTATCGTGTCTGTATGATTGATATGGATCTGGGACTTAAAAATCTGGATGTTATGATGGGGCTGCAGCACCGCGTATTATATGATCTTAAAGATGTTATGGATGGCAAATGTACATTGTCACGTGCAATCTTACAAGATAAACAGCAGGATAATTTATATTTGATTCCAGCTTGTAAAACCATACATATTGCTTCTTTTCAGGGAGATCATTTTGAAGAAATCGTACAGTCTTTAAAACAAAGTTTTGATTATGTGCTGCTGGACACTCCTGCTGGAATGGAAAGTGGGTTTTTATACTCTATACGTTGTGTGAATAAGGCTGTGCTGGTAACAACACTGGATGTTACATCACTTCAAGATTGTGATCGAATTATTGGAATTTTGATGAAGGAAGGGATGGAAGAAATTTCTTTTGTTGTGAATCGCATGAATGTACATTTGATTGAAAAAGGAATCAGTGTTCCTTTGGAGGAAGCAAAAAAATGGCTGTCTGTTGAATTTTTGGGTTATGTTTTTGATGATGAGGAAGTTATGCGTTCGAATAATCATGGAACTCCAGTTGTTTTAAAAAGAGACACCTTACTGTATTCATGTTATTACAGTATTGTAAAAAATATGCTTGGTGAAAGGGTAGAACTTCCTAAATATAAAGAAAAGAGTCTTCTGCAAAAGCTGTTTGGATAAAAAGACATGTTTCTTTTCTATCTTGCATAAACTTGAGCAGGAGGGATGAAAATGGATGAATTAAGAGATGTACGAAAACGAATTTCTAAAAGACGAGGTGGTTATGGAGAAGAAAAACACAGACCCGTCTTTTTCTTTCGCTTTTTTTATCATGTTATCATGGCTGCTATGTGTATCTGTGTGCTTGTATTAGGGCTGCTTGTTTCAAATAAATTGGATCTGTTAGAGCTTCCGGTATTAGAAAAAACATTACAGCTGGATGATCTTTCAAAGTGGATTCCTTTTGAAAAATGGTTTTCCTTAAAGGAAGAGGCAGTATCCACAACCCCTGTGTATACTCCGCTAGAAGAAAATCAGTATACAAATGGAACAAACATTGCCTATAATGTTTATCATGGAGTTGTGCTGCATGTACAAACAAATAAAGATAATAAACAAAGTGTTAGTATAAAGCAGGACAATGGAGTCGTTGCGACATATGGGAATTTGGATGAAGTGAAGGTAAAAAAAGGAGAGAGGATTTTAAAAGAAAAAATACTGGGTACATATACCTCCTATGTCACCATTGACTTTTTAAAAGATCAGAAACTAATAGCTTATGATGAAGCACTTAAAGAAAACTAAGATTCATATTTCTTGGCTGTGGGTTGTGTATTTGTTTCTTTTTTCAAACTATGCATATTTTTATTTAATGTTTTATATTTTTTTGATTTTAAGTATTCATGAAATGGCACATATTCTTATGGCGTGTGCTTTTCATTATCAATTTGAAAAAATTACCATTTATCCTTTTGGCTTATCGGCACAAATAAAAAATTTAGGTTATGGAAACTTGATACAGGAAATCTTAATTATATGCAGTGGACCACTAACACATGTTTGCATGCCTTTGCTGTTTGACTTTTTATGCAGTACAGGTATGATTTCAGAAATATTTTATGAATATTTATGTATGATCAATGCTTCTATTTTGCTTTTTAATCTTTTGCCCATCTACCCTTTGGATGGAGGAAGACTGGTACAAGTTTTTTTTCATTGTTTTTGCATATATAAAACAGCAGAAAAATGCACGTATTTGACAAGTTTTTTAGTCTTGTTGTTTTTTCTGTATAAAGGCTTATTTCAGGCTTATGCAGGATATATTGTCTTTATTTTTTTAGTTGTAGAATTATTTTTAGCTTGGAAAAGTCTTCCGTTACAAGCACTTCAATTTTATCGTTTCCGCTATCTTCATTCCTGCAAGGAAAAACCGTATCTGCACCATAAAAAGGACTTGTATAGAGGAAGGTATAACTTGTTTTATCGAAAGGGAGGCTGGATAGAAGAAACCTCATGGTTGTTAGAGAAGTTTGTGCCAAAGAATAGGCATTAAATAAGATTTATGATATAATCAATCCGTGAGGAGGCAGAGAGTATGAAAATAAAAATGTTTTTAATTTCTTTGCTTTGTTTTACTTTGCTGAGTGGTTGTAAAAAAGAACATTTTCAAGTAGCGACAACAGTGTATCCGATACAGTATCTGGTAGAACGTATTGCAGGAACTTATAGTAATCTTTCTGTTGAAACAATAAGTGAAAATTCTATGATTCAGCGTGCGCAGATCAAAGATAACTATACATCTATTTTAAAAAACAGTGATGCTTTGTTTTATATCGGAGGCTTGGAGCCCTATATGAATATGTATATGGAAGATATTCGTGAGAATGATATTGATATGGTAGATTTGGCTACGAAAAGTGCTATTTATAAATTTGAACGTTATACAAGTACCGTTGTAAACGGGCAGACAACAGGTGTGGAAACACCATATTATGATGGAGAGCTGTTCCAAACGATTGAGACATATGATTATGACCCTCTTTTATGGATGGATCCGGTTGCTATGACAAGTATGGCAAGTGATATCTTAGAATATCTGAATGCAAAATATCCACAGTATCGTTCCATTTTTGATGATAATTATAATAAGTTAGAATTGGACCTTGCACGTTTAGATGCAGATTTTCAAAAAATCTCTACAGCAAATGAGAACATCAGCTTTGTTTCTATGACACCAAGTTTTGGTAACTGGCAAAAATCGTATGGTATTGAGGTTTACCCTATTGTACTAAGCAAATATGGTGCTTTGCCTACAGCAGATCAGCTGGAAGTTATGAAGAAACGTATAAAAGATGATCATGTGCGTTATATAGCTATGGAAGATAATCTGCCTGAGGATATGGTGAAGTTAAGAAAAAAACTGATTGATGAATTAGGGCTTATTCCTGTGAATTTAAAAAATTTATCTTCGTTAAGTAAAGAAGATGAAGAAGCAGGAAAAGATTATTTATCTATCATGTATGAAAATTTAGAAACGCTGGAAGCTATCGCATCATAAGAAAGGTCTAAGGACCTTTCTTTGTGCGTTTTAAATAGCGGAGTATTAGGAGGAAAATTTATGAAAAAATTAATGTTAATAGATGGAAATTCGATGCTTTTTCGTGCATATTATGCCACACTATATGGGAGAATGATGAAAACCAGCAATGGGATTCCAACCAATGCAGTTTATGGCTTTATTACGATGATCAATAAGGCACTTTCTTTGATTGAACCAGATGCAGTTATGGTGGCATGGGATAGTGGAAAACCAACATTTCGTCATGAAAGCTATGATGCTTACAAAGGAACAAGGAAACAGCTGGATCAGGAGCTCATTGTACAGTTTCCTATCGCAAGAGAATATTTGGATGCATGCGGGATTGCACGTTATGAATGTGATGGTATAGAAGCAGATGATATCATTGGCTCCATTTCAAAGCAGCATCCTGATGTGCAAATACATATTTTATCAAGTGATCGAGATTTGCTGCAGCTGATTGATGATACAACAGATGTATACTTGATGAAAAAAGGGATTAGTGAGCTGGAAGTTATGGACAAAGCGAAACTGAAAGAAACTTTAGGTATTCTTCCTTCTCAAATCATTGATTTAAAAGCGTTGATGGGAGATACAGCCGATAATATTCCCGGCGTAAAAGGAATTGGTGAAAAAACAGCCTTAAAACTACTGGATACATATGAAACGGTGGATAATGTATATGCTCACATTGAAGAAATAAAAGGAAAGTTAAAAGAAAAACTGGAAAATGACAAAGAAAATGCTTTTATGTCAAAATTTTTGGCAACGATTCGCTGTGATGCGCAAATTCCTTTATCACTAGAAGATATGAAGATAAGTGAAAAGGAAGAATCTCTTCATGATTTCTTTGTGAAATATGAAATGAATACGTTTGCGAAACAAACAGCTAAAAAAGAAGAAAAGAAAGCAAAAAGAGAATATCGAGTTGTTCAGAAAATTGATGAAAGTTTATGTCAGAAACCAGGTTTTGTATATGCTGATTATGATAATGAGAACTATTATGATGCACAGTTATATGGTTTTGTATTATGCAATAAAGAGGATTGTGTTTATATAAAATTAGATGATGCGAAAAAGGATGAAACTTTTAAAACGTATTTAAATCAGAAAGATGCACTAATGGTGTATGATGCGAAAAACTTTTATCATGCATGTCATAAAAATGGATTGAAGTGTGGCGATGTAGTATTTGATTTGATGATTGCGGCATTTTTACTTGATGGAACAATTTCAGATTATGATAAGTTAAAAGAAAAATACGGATTTTATGAAACATTGAGCAAAGATGAAGTTTATGGTAAAAAAGGAAAGCCAAAACTTCCATCTTTTGAGGAACAGATAGAATATGCTTGTACACAGACAATGCAGATGTATGACTTAGTGGAAGATATCACAAAACAGCTGGAAGAAGCTGGTATGAAACAATTATTTGAAGAAATTGAAGTTCCTTTGACACGTGTGCTTTATGCTATGGAAAAAGAAGGTGTTGTTACAAGTTTATCTACACTGGATGAGATTGCGAAAGAAACAAATAGAAAAATAGAAGATTTAGCGAAACAAATCTATGATTTGGCAGGTATGGAATTTAATATCAATTCTCCAAAACAGCTTGCAGGGGTTTTGTATGATGAATTAGGGTTAAAAGCAGGAAAGAAAAGAAGTACAGCTGCAGATGTATTAGAAAAACTAATACATGTACATCCAATTATTCCTCTTCTTTTGGAACATCGTAAATACCAGAAGATTTATAGTACTTATGCAGTTGGATTAAGCCGTCATGTATTGTCAGATGGAAAAATTCATACGATTTTTAATCAGATACAAACCCAGACTGGACGTTTATCTTCTTCTGAGCCAAATCTGCAAAATATATCTGTACGTGATGAAGAAGGTAAAGAAATAAGAAAGGCTTTTGTTGCGAGTGAACATCATGTTTTGATGTCTGCTGATTACTCACAGATTGAGCTTCGAATGTTAGCCCATATGGCAGATGAAAAGCAAATGATCGATGCATTTAATCACAACATTGATATTCATACCAAAACGGCAATGCAGATTTTTGATGTAGAGCAGGAAAATGTCGATGCGAATATGCGTCGAAGTGCAAAAACGGTAAACTTTGGGATTGTGTATGGACAAAGTGATTTTGGTCTAAGTGAACAGCTGGGAATTACTAGAAAAGAAGCCCATGATTTTATTGAAAAATACTTTATTTCATATCCTAATATCAAAACCTTTATGGATCAAACAATTGCTTTTTGTGAGGAACATGGATATGTGGAAACATTATTCCATCGCAGAAGATACATAAAAGAAATTAATGATAAAAATTATATGATGCGTGAATTTGGCAAAAGAGCAGCGATGAATGCACCAATTCAGGGAAGTGCTGCAGATTTAATTAAGCTTGCAATGATACAGATTTATAAGAAAATGCAGGAAGAAAATGTAACATCACGTATGATATTACAAATTCATGATGAGCTTATTTTTGATGTATGTGAAGAGGAAATTGATATTATGAAAAAAATTGTAGAGGAAGGAATGCAGAATGCGATGAAGTTAAAAGTTCCTTTGGTGGCAGAGGCTGCGATTGGAAAAACATGGTATGATGCAAAATAGGTGAATTATGCCAGAATTACCAGAAGTAGAAACAGTTGTAAGAACATTGGAACATCAGCTGCAGCATGTAAGTATTCTTGACTGTAAAGTATTATGGGATAATATCATTGCTTATCCAGATGTTTCAACATTTACAAAATTGATAAAAGGAAAAACCATACATTCTTATTCTCGTCATGGGAAATACCTTATGTTTGATTTAGGTGAATATATGTGGATCGTTCACTTGCGAATGGAAGGGAAGTTTTATGTGATGCAGCGAAATACTCCAATAAATAAGCATACACATGTGGTTTTTAGTTTGAATGATGGAAGAGAACTGCATTATAACGATACACGTAAATTTGGAAAAATGTATTTATATGAAAAACAAGAAACTATAGAAGAATATCCCTGTTTAAAAAAAATTGGCTATGATGTTTTTGATGAAAGATTAAATGCACAGTATCTATATCGCCTCTTGCATAAAAAGCCAAGTGTATTAAAGGCAGTGCTGCTGGATCAAAACATTATGGCTGGTATTGGAAATATCTATGCCGATGAAATATGTTTTGCGATGAAAATGCATCCAGAAACAAAAATTTCACATTTGCGAAAAAAAGATTTTGAAGAATTGTTATATCAGGCAAGAAGAATCTTGTCAGGTGCAATAGCTGCAGGGGGAACAACGATTCGCTCCTATACTTCCAGTCTGGGAGTTGATGGGAGATTTCAGTTAAAGTTAAAAGTACATGCGAAAAAAGGAGAGAAATGTTTGGTGTGTCAAAGTGAAATCAAGAAGATTGTTGTAGCAGGAAGAGGAACCTGTTATTGTCCGACATGCCAGCGAAAACGATGAAAAAAATAGGATTAACAGGAGTAATGGGAGCTGGAAAATCCAGTGTTATTGAAATCTTGAAACAAAAACAGATCCCTGTTTTGGATTGTGATGCAATCAATGCATCCTTGCTGGAAAAAGGAGAAGAGGGTTATACGCAAATTATAGCGCATTTTGGAAGTGGTTTATTAGATGATGATGGAAATATAAATAAACAAAAGCTGAGCCATGAAATTTTTAAAAACCCTTTAAAAAAAACACAGGCAGAAAAAATTCTGCACCCTTTGATTCAAAAAAGAATCATGCAAATTTTGAATGATTTAAAAAAGGAAAGAATTGTAGTTGTTGAAGTGCCCCTTTTATTTGAAGTGCATTGGGAAAGTTTTTTTGATGAAGTATGGGTTGTTGCGTGTGAAGAACAAGTATTATTAGAACGTCTTGTGAAATATCGTCATGTCGATAAAGAAGAGGCAAAGATAAGATTGTCTCATCAGTTATCGCAGGATGAAAAAATCAAGCGTGGAGATGTCATTTTATGGAATAATGGGAATAAAAACGACCTATACCAAAAGATATGTGCTATACTGGAGAAGTAAAGACGAGGAGGAAGTGTATGGCTGGAAAAGAAGATAAGTGCTGTATAGAAGTCATGGGTGAAATGACGATGGAGAGAAGTGCTGCTTTTTCTATGCTGTATTATCCTTTGATTGGAAAAGATGCCGCCGTTTTGTATCATACTTTAATGGCGATTGCGACAAGATCAAGAAAAATAAAAAATCATTTATTAATTGAAAAAATCAGTGGATTATCTGCTGCATTGATAGAAAAAAACAGACATGTATTAGAACAATTTTTGTTGTTGAAAACATATTACAAAGCAGAAGAAAATCGATTTGTATATCAGTTGTTTGTGCCAAAAAATGGAAATGAGTTTTTAAGACACGAAGTATTTGGCAGATTGTATATGAAAAAAATGGGAAAGCAGGTTTATGAGTTTAATAAATTGTGTTTTGCCTTGAATATAGAAGATAAAAGCGAATATTTGGAAATAACCGCTCCTTTTGAAAATCTTCTGGATGATGAATGGAAAGAAAAGGAAGAAGAAGCATTTCGAAAAAGCCGACCGAAAGAAGAAGGATTATACCAAAGTGAATTCGCATTGCGATTTAATTATGATCGCTTTTTACAAGGGTTATCTACATCGGTATTTCCTCAAATGGCACGTAATGAAAAAAATCTTCGCTGTATTGGTGAGCTGGCGACCATTCATGGAATTGATGAAATGTCCATGCGTAAGTTAGTGTCACAGAGCATGAATTTAAAAGATAATACTTTAAATTTAGAGGTTTTAAAAAGAAAGGCTAGAAGCTTTCAAGGGGAATGGAAACAGGAGGAAAAAGACATTTATAAACTTCCACCAGTTCGTTTCCTTCAAAACCTGCAAAGAGGAATTGCAGTCAGCAATACAGATAAGAAATTAATTGAATCACTTTTGCATGATTTTCAGATGCAGCCGGATGTTGTCAATGTTTTGATAGAATATGTATTAGAAAAGACAAATCAGAAACTTACAAAATCTTATGTAGAAAAAATTGCAGGAGAGTGGGTTCGCTTGCAAATTGATACTTCTCAAAAAGCTTTTGAACATATTGCAAATGATAAACAGAAAAAAGTTGATAAAGTTTCATCGAAAAAACTTCCTGAGTGGTATCATAATCAGGACCTTGTACAGTCTAATGATGTAAAAGTCGATGAGGAAGAATTAGAGCGTTTAATGAAACAGCTGGGAGGTGAATAACTTTGGAGAAAATGGAATTTAATTTTATGCTTAGCAAGGAGCAGCAAAGTGCAAAAGAAAAGCGAGTACAAAAGTTATTACAAAACCCTTATTTGCTGGAATGGAGAAAAAAATACGCTGTGGATGATACGTTTGTGTATGATCATAGCGGACGTTTCCAAGATTATTGTGACAGTATGGAAAAATGTAAGCATTGTCAGGGGCTATGTTTTTGCAGACAGCCTTTGCATGGGAAATATATGGAGTTAAGAGTAGATGGTATTTTGGTTCAGGAACTTGTTAATTGTTCCTATCAGCTGCAAGAAAACAGCTTGTTTGCACATCAGAAAAAGTATCGTTTAATGGATATGCCTAAACAAAATCTTTTGGTAAATATTTCGAAGCTTGATCTTCGAAATGAAAGTATGGAATATAAACACGTTGTTATGCAGGTATTACAAAAACTGATGGATGAAGAAGATACAAAAGGGCTTTACTTCTGGGGAAAACCAGGTGTAGGGAAGAGTTATCTTGCGGCAGGGATGTGCAATTACTATGCGAAAAAAGGGTATGGTGTTGCTTTTGTGAATGTAGCAAGGCTTATTGCAGATTTGAAAATGATGTTTCAAGATCCAGCTGCCATGGAGGAAAGAATTCGAATGATTCAGCATGTTGATGTTCTTGTGCTGGATGATATTGGAGGAGAAAGTGTTACTTCATGGAGCAGGGATGATATTTTATTGCCTTTGCTTGATGCAAGAATGGAAAACAAGAAAAGAACAATTTTTACAAGCAATTACAGCTTAGAGGAATTAAAAGATAAATTGGCTATGGCTGGAAGCAAAAAGCAGGAGCCGATGGCAGCTCAGCGTCTTCTTGAAAGAATATGTGCACTATCTTGTGAAATTTTTGTGAAAGGTTGTTCAAGAAGAAAATAAATGCTAGTAAAAATTGTCAGATAATGGTATCATATAGGACGTGAATGGAGGAATTTATATGGTAAAACGTATAGGAGTTCTAACATCTGGTGGAGATGCACCTGGGATGAATGCAGCCATTCGTGCTGTTACCAGGGTGGCGTTAAACAGTGGAATCGAAGTCTTCGGTATTTATGATGGATACAAAGGTATGGTAGAGGGATATATTGAACCTTTAACAAAAGCCAGTGTAGGGGAGATTATAGATCGCGGAGGAACGGTTTTGGGTTCTGCTCGACTTCCTGAATTCAAAGATGTTGAAGTTAGAAAAAAAGCAGTTCAGCAGCTAAAGAAAAGAGGAATAGAAGCAATTGTTGTTATTGGCGGTGATGGTTCTTATCGTGGTGCTTTAGCATTGACGGAGATGGGTATTAACTGTATCGGTTTACCTGGAACAATCGATAATGACATTAACTGTACTGATTTTACGATTGGATTTGATACTGCACTTACAACGATTGTAGAAGCAGTCGATAAACTGAGAGATACTTCCAGTTCACATCATCGCTGTTCTATTGTCGAAGTTATGGGAAATCGCTGCGGGGATTTGGCAATCTGGTCAGGTATTGCCTGTGGCGCTGAAATCGTTATAACTTCTCAAACAGGTTTTGAAGAAGGCGAAGTACTTGAAAGATTGCGCGATTTTGATTTGATTAAGAAAAAACGTCATGCAATCGTGGTAATTTCTGAAAAAATTACAGATGTACATCAATTTGCTAAGAAAGTTAGTCTAAATACTGGTTTTTCCGGTCGTGCAACCGTATTGGGTCATGTGCAGCGTGGAGGATCACCTACACCAACCGATCGAGTGCTTGCAAGTCGAATGGGAGAAAAGGCAGTGGACTTGTTAATGCAGGGGATTGGTGGACAATGCGTTAGTATTAAGGACAACCAGATTATATCTGTACCGATTGAAGAAGCCTTGAACACGCCAAGAGAGTCTCGTAAGAAATTACAAAATCTATTTGAACGTTTGGTATAAAAATCGGATAGTAGAAGTGAAATAGTTATTTGGAAAGGAAAGTATGTATGATTGAAAATAGAAAAACAAAAATTATTTGTACGATTGGTCCTGTTTCAGAAAGTAAAGAAATGATGACAAAGTTAGTAGAAAACGGAATGAATATTATTCGTTTGAACTTTTCTCATGGTGATTATGAAGAACATGGAAATCGTATTAACAATATTCGTGAAGTTGTTAAAGAAACTGGAAAAAATGTAGCTATTCTTCTAGATACAAAAGGTCCTGAAGTACGTTTAGGAGATTTTGAAAACAAACAGGAAACTTATGAAAAAGGTGAGGAAGTTACAATTGTTCGCGAAAAAATCTTAGGAACTCATGAAAAATTCCATATTCAGTGTCCTGAAATTTTTAACGATGTTGAAGTTGGCGGAACAATTTTAATTGATGATGGGAAATGCCGTTTAACTATCCTTGAGAAGAAAGAAGGAGAGTTGCGTTGCCGTATCGAAAATCCACATACATTGAAAAGCAGAAAAGGATGTAATCTTCCTGGTGTTAAATTAAGTATGCCATTTGTTTCCGCAAAAGATGATGCGGATATCCGTTTTGGATGTAAAATGGGTGTAGATTACATTGCGGCATCTTTTACTCGTAGAAAAGAAGATGTATTGGCAATTCGTAAAATCTTGGAAGAAGAAGGAAGACCAGATATTCAGATCATTCCAAAAATTGAAAATCAGGAAGGATTTGACAATTTGCGTGAAATCCTAGAAGTGGCTGATGGTGTCATGGTAGCTCGTGGAGATTTAGGAGTCGATGTATCTTTTGAATTGGTACCTCTATATCAAAAACAGATTATCAAAACAGCGAATGAACTAGGAAAACCAGTTGTTACAGCTACACACATGCTGGAAACAATGCAGCAGAATCCTCGTCCAACTCGTGCAGAAGCGAGTGATGTTGCAAATGCTGTATTAGATGGAACAGATGCTATCATGCTGAGTGGAGAATCTGCAGCAGGTGATTATCCAGTAGAAGCAGTACAAACAATGGATCGCATTGCGAAAGCAATGGAACCAACACTTCCATATCATGAACGTTTGAAAAATGCTATGAAAACTAGCCAGAGAACAAAAAATGATGCAATTGCTATTTCTGTAGCAGATACTTCTATGACATTGGATGTTGCTGCTGTTATTGCGTTTACACAGAGTGGAAACACAGCACGCCGTATTTCTAAATACCGTCCAAAAGCACCAGTTATTGCTGTTACATTTGATGAAAGAACACAGCGTTCACTGGCTATGAACTGGGGAGTAACAACAGTATTGTCTGAAGTTGCAAACAACCAGAACAATGAATGTGAGTTAGCACGTACTATTGCAAAAGAACATGGAATCAAAGATGGAGAAACAATCATCTTGGTTGCAGGTTATCCAGTAGGATGCGGTGCTACTAATACAATGAAAATTATTGAAGTTTAATAATTTATGAAAATCCTGTTTTAAAACGGGATTTTTTCTATTATATGAATTTAGAAATGAAGGAAGTTGATATTGTAGTGAAAATCACATATGTGATAAAATAAGAAAAAAAGGAAGGAGCTTTCGATATGAAAGGTATGATTCAAAAATATGCAGAATTAGCAATTCGTAAAGGAGTTAATCTGCAAAAAGGACAAATTCTTATTATTAATGCTTCTATCAATGCGGTTGAACTAACAAGAGCTTGTGTAGAAGAAGCTTATAAAGCAGGTGCGAAAAGGGTACAGGTATTTTATCAGGATGAATATATAAATAGAAGTAACTATTTCTATCAGAGTGATGAAGAACTTCAGCATATCTATCCCTGGGAAATTGATAGTCGCTTAGATTTGATGAAAGATGGTGCATGTATTCTTCATATCATTTCTGAAATTCCAGGTATTATGAACGGAGTTGATGCATCTAAAATCAGTAAAGCAAGAATGGCGAAAGCACTATTAAGTAAAGAATTACAGGAATACACCATGTTGAATAAAACACAGTGGTGTATTATTGCAGTTTCAAATAAGGAATGGGCAGATGTAGTATTCCCAGAATTTGAAGGAGAAATTGGTGCAGAAGAAGAACTTATGGATAGAATTCTTTCTAGTGTTCATGTAAGGGAAGATAATGATCCTATTGAAGAATGGACAAAATTAAATGCTTCTTTCCAGTCTAGAATTCAGAAACTTAATACATATCATTTTGATTCTTTACATTTCGTGAACTCTTTAGGAACGGATTTATATGTTGAACTTCCTAAAACTCATATTTGGGCAGGAGGAAGTGAAAAAACAGAAAGTGGTGTAGAATTTAATCCCAATATGCCTACAGAAGAAATCTTTTCTATGCCAAAACGTGATGGGGTAAATGGAATTGTATATGCTTCTCGTCCACTTCTTTATAATGGAACAATGATCAATGATTTCTGGATTCGTTTCAAAGATGGAAAAGCTGTTGAATTTGATGCTAAAGAAGGATTGGAGGCACTAACAGAACTTATAAATTTTGATGAAGGAAGTTCATATCTTGGAGAAGTTGCACTAGTTCCATATCATTCACCAATTTCAGAAAGTGGTATATTATTTTATAATACTTTATTTGATGAAAATGCGTCTTGTCATTTAGCACTTGGTGATGCATATCCTATGAATATAGAAAATGGTACTAAAATGAGTGAAGAAGAATTGAAACAGGCGGGTGCGAATTCTTCTTTAACACATGTTGATTTTATGTTTGGTAATGAAGATATGTGCATTACAGGAAGTAAGGATGGCAAAGAGATTCCTGTATTCAAAGATGGAGATTTTGTATTTTAAATACAGCATACAAATGCGATTCCTATTTTAAAATAGAAAGGTTACTAATTGACATTACTTCATATTTGTTGTATAAAGTATACAGATAAAGACAGTGAAAAGGACATGAAACAGATATTTTTGATGCAGAGAGAAAAGCGGCTGGTGAAAGCTTTTTGAAAAAATACTGATTTTACTACCTTGGAGTTGCCCCTGAAAAGGTGTGCCGTATACCTTGCGTTATAGGTTTTGAGAGTCTTATGAGTTTCATAAGGAAAAAAGGTGGTACCGCGTTTAGACTGACGTCCTTTGACGACAGTCTTTTTTTAGTTGTATGGGAGGTAAATTATGATTGATATTAGAGAAAATGAAGCATTAAGTGTTTTAAATCATTCTTGTGCTCATATGATGGCACAGGCAGTGAAACGATTGTATCCACAAGCTAAATTCTGGGTTGGACCAGTTGTTAGTGAAGGATTCTATTATGATATTGATTTAGGTGATGAAGTAATCAAAGATGAAGATCTTCCGAAAATCGAAAAAGAAATGAAAAAAATTGCGAAAGATGGAAAACGTATCGTTCGTAAAGAGATTTCTAAGGCAGAAGCTTTGGAAATGTTTAAGGATGATCCATATAAAATTGATTTGATTTCTGATTTAGAAGATGGAACAATTACATGTTATCAGCAGGGGGAATTTATTGACTTGTGCCGTGGACCTCATGTTGAAACTGTAAAACAGTTGAAAAACTTTAAACTTTTAAAACATTCTGGTGCATATTGGAAAGGCGATGCCAACAATAAAATGCTTCAGCGTATTTATGGTGTTTGTTTTGAAAGTGCAGAAGCTTTAGAAGAACATCTAGAAATGCTGGAAGAAGCAAAAAAACGTGATCACAAAAAAATCGGTAGAGAAATGGGATTGTTTATGATGAGCGAATACGCTGCTGGAATGCCTTTCTTCTTGCCTAATGGTATGATCTTACGTAATTTGTTAGAAAATTTCTGGTATGAAGAGCATACAAAAGAAAACTATCAGTTTATTAAAACTCCGATCATGATGAGTAAAGAATTATGGGAAACAAGTGGACACTGGGCAAATTATCGTGAAAATATGTATACAACATCGGTAGATGATAGAGAATTTGCGATTAAACCAATGAACTGTCCAGGCTCTATGCTTGTGTTTAAAAACGGCTTACATTCTTATAAGGATATGCCAATGCGTATTGGGGAACTTGGACAGGTACATCGTCATGAAGCAAGTGGTGCTTTGAATGGTTTGTTCCGTGTTCGTACATTTACACAGGATGATGCACATATCTTTATGCGTCCAGATCAGATTGAAAGCGAAGTTAAAGAACTCATTCGTTTTATTGATCGTGTATATTCTATTTTTGGTTTATCTTATCGTATTGAACTTTCTACACGTCCAGAAGAAAAATATATTGGTGATTTAGCAATCTGGGAAGAAAGTGAAAAAGCACTTGCGGCAGCATGTGTAAGTGCAGGGAAAGAATATAAAGTAAATCCAGGGGATGGAGCATTTTATGGTCCAAAACTTGATTTCCATATCAAAGATTCTTTAGGAAGAGAATGGCAATGTGGTACGATCCAGCTGGATATGAATCTTCCAGAACGTTTTGATTTAACTTATGTAGAAAAAGATGGTTCAAAAGTTCGTCCAGTTATGCTGCATCGTGTGATCTTTGGATCTATTGAACGTTTCATCGGTATTTTGATTGAACATTTTGCAGGACACTTCCCAACTTGGCTTGCTCCACAACAAGTAATGATCATTCCTGTACATTATGAAAAACACGCAGAATATGCAGAAAAATTAAATGAAAAATTGCTTGCCTTAGGATTTAAAAGCAAAGCAGATACTAGAAATGAAAAACTAGGATATCGTATTCGTGAAGCACAGCTTGCAAAAGTTCCTTACCAGCTGGTAATTGGAGATGGAGAAGTTGAAAACAATACGGTAACGATTCGTCGTGCACAAAGCAAAGATTCACAAACTGTAAATGTTGAAGAATTTATTGAAATGCTTACAAAAGAAGTGGAGAATAAACAGTTATGAGATTTTTAAAAGGTGTACTTGCAGCAGCTCTTGTATTGACCATGACAGCCTGCTCTTCTAAAGAACCTACAAAAGAAGATCCATTAAAAATTTTAGTTCCGCAAGGGGCGCCTGCATTAGCTCTTTTACCGTTATATGGAGAAGATAATGTTGCAGTGGAAACTGTAGCAGGAAGTGATGCGCTGCTTGCTGCTTTATCAAAAAAAGACAGTGAATATGATGCAGTTGTAGCTCCTATCAATGTTGGCGCAACACTGATTGAAAAAGAAAAAACGGATTACGTATTAGATAGTGTAGTTACCTGGGGGAATTTGTATATTGTAGGAACAGATGAATCTGCGTTATCTGAAGAAGGTATGTTTGCAGCTTTTGGAGAGGCTGCAGTACCACAAAAAGTTTTGATGAGCAGTATGGATATGGATACGATTAAAGGTGAGATAAAATACTTTGGTTCTGCGAACGAAGTATCTGGAACTCTTCTTGCGAAAAAGGCAAATGCAGGTCTACTTGCAGAACCTGCAGTTACAGCTACAATTGCAAAGGCAAAACAGCAGGGGATAGAATTAAAAGTATTAAAAGATTTACAAAAAGAATATCAGCAAAAGAACAATACACCTTCATATGGTTATCCTCAAGCAGCCTTGTTTGTTAAAAAAGGAAGCGAAGAAAAATTATCTTCTGCTTATGATAAGATGGAAGAATTCGCAAATAAAACAAGTCTAGAGGATGAAAATGCAATTGTTGAAGCAGTACAAAAAGCAACGCCAGAGAAGTTAGGAATTCCAAATGCAGAAATTGCACAAAAATCATGGAAACGTCAAAATATACGTGTTGTTAAAGCGGTTGATGTAAAAGATGATATAAATACATTTTTGAAACAGTTTAATATTAATATTACGGATGATGCTTATACAAAATAAAGGAAGGTAATTAAATATGAAATATGCAATAACTTATATGAATAATATGGTATTTCAACATTTTGGAAAATGTCCGGAATTTTTATTAGTTGATATTGAAGATGGAAAACTGGTAAATAAAGAATTGCTGTCTTCCAATGGAAGTGGGCATGGTGCACTTGTTACACTGCTAAAAGAAGCAAATGTAGATATGCTGGTATGCGGTGGAATTGGACAAGGAGCTAGAGATGCACTTGCACAAAATAGTATTTCTTTGATTTCTGGGGCAAGTGGAAATGTAGATGAAATCATTGAACAATTAATAAAAGGAACTTTAAAAGACGATCAAAGTGGCATGTGCAACCATCATCATGATGGAACAGAACATAATTGCGGAGAACATAAGTGTTCAGATCATTAAGACATAAAGCAGCGGTTTTCCGCTGTTTTCCTTTTTTTATACAAAACTTATAGGATGTTGTGTGCGAAGTGTACAAATTATAGAAATAGTCTTTTTATAACGATAAAATTATGATAAAATATATTTAGTATATATAGGAGGTATGCCAAATGAGCATCGGTCAGAAATTTAAAGAATTTATAGCACCTATGGATGAAGATGAGGTATTGGAAGTAGAACAGGAAGAGGACACTCCTTCTATTTCTGCTTATGAACAGCCAAAATCGAAAGCAGTAAACCGTTTGCCAGGCGATACAAAAATGGTTTTATTTGAACCTAGATCTTTTGATGAAGCAGAAGAAGTGGCAAAACGCTTGAAAGAGAATAAAGCAGCTGTTATCAATTTACATAAACTTCAAAGAGATTATGCACAAAGAACAATTGATTTTTTAACTGGTGTAATTTTTGCATTAGATGGATCCATCCAGAAAATTGGACATAATGTTATTTTGTGTGCACCTAAAAATGTAGCCGTTCATGGGGAAATCAGTCTGGATGCAGATGAGGATTAATATCTGAAAAGATATCTGGAACATTTTCGGGGTAATGAGGAATTTGCCAAACGCGTTTACGACTTGTTGGAACAGTGTGAACGTAAGAAGCGAAGGATACTTACTCCCTTTTTTTCGCCAGATCAGATTTCTATTTGTGAACAGATTTTGGGAAAACAGGTGTATTATAAAATTGATGGAGGGTATGATGGAGCAGAACGCTGTCGTATAGCAATTTTACCTTATGAAGAAGATGCAGATATGAAAATTACATGTTTAAAAGCAACTTATTCTTCACAATTTGCAACTTTATCGCATCGTGATCTTCTAGGTGCCCTATTAAATCTTGGGTTAGAAAGAGAAACTCTAGGGGATTTACTGGTCAAGGATAATGCAATTTATATATTTGTTGATTCAGAAATAGAAAATTATATTGTTTGTAATTTAACAAAAATAAAACGATGCAGTGTGCATTTTCAGCCATATTATGAGAAAATTGAATATACGCAAAACATTATTTATAAAAATCTAATTGTATCGAGTTTGCGTCTTGATGTATTGGTTTCTGCTCTTGTTAATGTATCAAGGAAAAAAGCACAGGATTTTATTCGAGCAGGATATGTAAAAGTTAATCATATAGTTCTTGATGAAAGTTCATATTTATGCAATAATAATAGTGTTATTTCCATTCGTGGACATGGGCGTTTTCATTTTAAGGAAGTCATAAAGAGGACGAAGAAAGACCATTTAGTGATCGAAACGGGAAAATATCAGTAAGCAAGGGTGATGATATGGAAAAACGTGTATTTGACACAATGAAAAATGGATATAATCGTTATCAGGTAGATGACTATATACATTCTTTGGCAGAGGAAATTGAATCTTTGCGAAAAAAGCTGGAATGTAACAACGTAATGATGGAACGTTTAAGTAAAGAAAAAGATGATTTGGAAAAAAAGTACAAAGAAGTAAGTGACAACCTGTATATTAAAGAGCAGGCTGCTGGAGAAATGGCACGAATGGCAATGAAGGAAGCCAATATGATTGTAGATACGGCAAATCAGAATGCGGAAACTATTATTAAAGAAGCGCTGATGATGGCAAGAGGAATTCTCTTGGATATTTCCAGATTAGGAAATGAAGCAAGAGATATGAAAGGAAATATGCAAGAGGAGTTAGAACGAATTAGGGAAGCTCTTGAAAATTTTGAGACTCCTGCAATACCGGATTTAAATCTATTGAAAAAAGAAGAATTGTAAAAGCTAGGAAGAAGACAAGTTTTTGTTTATGGATTTTAAGAGAGTAAACGGTTGGTGTAAGTTTATATGAAGTATACAAAAATATCACTTTGGAGCTGATTATCTGAACATAGTAAGATAGTTCGATACACTTATCGTTAAAAGTAGAGTGCTCTGTATAGAGAACTAAGGTGGTACCACGTTAAGCGTCCTTAGATGGATGCTTTTTTTATTTATAAGGAGGATGTTAAGTATGGAATATAAAGATACATTGTTGATGCCAAAGACAAGTTTTGAAATGCGTGGAAAGCTTCCAAGCAAAGAACCTGGATTTCAGAAACGTTGGAAAGAAATGAGCATTTATGAAAAAATGCTGGAAAAAAGAGAGGGATGTGAAGCATTTGTTTTGCATGATGGACCTCCTTATGCAAATGGTGATATTCATTTAGGACATGCATTAAATAAAGTTTTAAAAGATGTTATTTTAAGAAGTAAATTTATGGCAGGATATAAAGTGCCATATATTCCAGGATGGGATACACATGGACTTCCTATTGAAACAGCTATTCAAAAATTGGGTCATAACCGCAAAGAAATGGAATTATCTGATTTCCGTAAATTATGCTATAACTATGCATTGGAACAGGTAGAACGTCAAAAAGCTGGTTTCTTATCTTTAGGGGTAGTAGGAGATTATGATCATCCATATATTACATTGCAGAAGGAATTTGAAGCTCATCAAATTGATATTTTTGGTAAAATGGCAATGAATGGTTTGATTTATAAAGGATTAAAACCAGTATACTGGAGTCCATCTAGTGAGACAGCTTTAGCAGAAGCAGAAATTGAATATAAAGATATTAAATCACCTACAATTTTCGTTAAATTTGCTGTAAAAGATGGAAAAGGAGTTTTAGATACAGATACATCTTTTGTTATTTGGACTACAACACCTTGGACAATTCCTGCTAACTTGGCAATTTGTTTGAACAAAGATTATACATATGCACTTGTAGAAAGTGAAAAGGGAAAATTGATCGTTCTTGATGAATTAGTTGATTCTTTGTGGGAAAAATTTGGATTGACAGTAAAAAACAAAATTGCTACTTATAAAGGCAGTGAGTTGGAAATGATTACTTGCCAGCATCCTTTATATGATCGCGAATCTTTAGTGATTCTTGGAGATCATGTTACAGCTGACGCTGGTACTGGATGTGTTCACACAGCACCAGGATTTGGTGCAGATGACTTCTTTATTGGACAAAAATACGGTTTGCCAGCATATTGTAATGTTGATGAACATGGATGTATGATGGAAGAATGTGGAGAATGGTTAGCTGGTCAATATGTTGATGATGCGAATAAAACTGTTACACAGAAATTAGATGAACTTGGAGCATTATTAAAACTTGAATTTATTACCCATTCCTATCCACATGATTGGAGAACAAAAAAACCAATTATTTTCCGTGCAACAACACAGTGGTTTGCATCTATTGATAAAATTCGTACACAGTTGTTAGATGAAATCGCAAAAGTAGATTGGATTCCTAAATGGGGCGAACAGCGTATGCATAATATGATTGCAGATCGTGGAGACTGGTGTATTTCACGTCAGCGTGCATGGGGTGTACCAATTCCAATTTTCTATGCTGAAGATGATACTCCAATTATGGATGAAAATGTATTTGCACATGTAGCTGCATTATTTAAAGAACATGGTTCTAACATCTGGTTTGAAAAAGAAGCAAATGAACTTCTTCCAGAAGGATATACACATCCTGGTTCACCAAATAACATTTTCCGTAAAGAAACAGATACGATGGATGTTTGGTTTGATTCAGGAAGTTCTCATACTGGTGCTATGATGGATAGAGGTTTAGGATATCCTGCTGATTTATATTTTGAAGGAAGCGACCAGTATAGAGGGTGGTTTAACTCTTCCTTGATTATTGGTACTGCAGTGCATGGACATTCTCCATATAAACAAGTATTAAGCCATGGATTTGTTATGGATGGCAAAGGGGTTAAAATGTCGAAATCTCAGTGGAATGCAGTAGCACCTGGGGAAATCACAAAGAAATATGGGGCAGATATTCTTCGTTTGTGGGCAGCTAGTGTAGACTATCAGGCAGATTGCAGTATGTCTGATGAGATTATGAAACAGGTAAGTGAAAACTATCGTAAAGTACGTAATACATTTAGATTCCTGCTAGCAAACATCAATCCTGAAACAGATTTTACAAAAGAAGATTTAGTAGATGTAAAAGAGTTAAGTTTATTAGATAAATATATGCTGATTCGTTTATATGAAGTAAATGAAAAAGCTAAAAAAGCATATAAAGAATATCGTTTTGCAGATGTTACAAGTATGTTGACAACATTGATGACAAATGAATTTTCTTCTTATTATCTAGATTATACAAAAGATATTTTGTATATTGAAAAGAAAGATGATGTAAAACGTCGTCAGGTACAAACTGTTCTATATCATGCTTTAAATGTACTTGTCCGTTTATGGGCTCCAATTCTTGTTCACACTTGTGAAGAAGTAAATGATTTCTTCCACGCAGAAGATGAAAGTATTCACTTGGGAAGCTTCTTGGAATCTATTGATGTTGAGGAAAATGAAGAAATTAAAGCTGAGATGGAAAAATTAATGGCAGTACGTAGCGATGTCTTTAAGGCTTTGGAAGAAGCACGTGCGGATAAAATCATAGGAAAATCATTGGAAGCTTATGTGAAAGTGCATGTGAATGAAGAGCTATCTACTTTAATTAATAAGTATTGTGGTGCTCACTTTAACCAATGGCTAATTGTCTCTAAAGCTGAACTTTGCAATGAAGAATTAAAAACATATGATGTATGTCAGGTAAGTGTAGAAAAATGTAATGGTCATGTATGCCCACGCTGCTGGAATATCACAGACTCTACAGCAGAAGATGGATTGTGTGAACGTTGTGCATCTGTATTAAAATAAAGTATAAAAACAGTGAATAAAATAGATATTCACTGTTTTTAACATTCTCTCATATAAAAATTGAATATTTTTAAAAATTAAAGTACAATAGCTACGATAGAAAGAGGGAAGTTTATGAAAATAACATCTTTAACAAATGCCAAAGTAAAACAATGGTCAAAATATAAAGAAAAGAAATATAGGGAAATTGATAAAAAGTTTTTAATTGAAGGAGAACATCTTTTACAAGAAGCACATAAAGAAGGTTTGATTGAGTGTGTAATAAGTGTAGAAGAAAATACTTCGTGGGATATGTATGAACACTATGAAATTACTTCGGATATAATGAAGAAACTATCTTCTAGTGTTTCTGGAAGCAATATTATGGCATTATGTCATTACTCAGAACAAAAAGAAACGTACGGAAAGAAAATTATCATACTAGATGATGTACAAGATCCTGGTAATTTAGGCACAATCATACGAAGTGCGTTGTCTTTTGGATATGATAGTATTATCTTGTCAAAAGGATGTGCAGATGTATATAATGAAAAAGTTATTCGTTCTACACAAGGTGCATGTTTCCATATTCCGGTATTTCGAAAAGACTTACAGGAAGTTCTTACTGATTTTAAACAGCAGGGCATAGCAGTCTATGGAACTGCTTTAAAAAATGCAATAGATTTACAGGAACTTAAAGTTAAAACACCATATGCCTTTGTTTTTGGCAATGAAGGACAGGGAGTAAGTCAAGAAATTTTAAATAGATGTGATAAACTTGTGAAAATTGAAATGGAAACTTTTGAATCTTTAAATGTAGCAGTTGCGGCAGGTATATGTATGTATACATGCAATCATTAACGATATAAAAATTGATATGAATCTATGTTTCGATAAAAAACAGATGATCAATGAGAACTAGTTCCATTACCATCTGTTTTTTTATATGGAATACAATAAAAAAACTGTGATTTATCAGAGAAGTAATTTTCTCTTATTCATCACAGTTTCTTTTTTATTAAGGACGTTTAACGATAACTGCTGTACCTTGACCTCCACCAATACATAGAGAAGCAAGTCCAAGTTTAACATCACGTTTAACCATTTCATGAATTAAAGATACTAGGATACGGTTACCTGAAGCCCCAACAGGGTGTCCTAAAGCGATAGCTCCACCGTTTACATTTGTTTTAGCCATGAATTCTTCACGGTCAATGCCATGTTCTTCAACTAATTCGTGGATAACTCCTAATGACTGAGCAGCAAATGCTTCGTTAAGTTCTACTAATTCAATATCTTGTAATTTTAAATCAGCATAGTTCAAAGCATTACGAATTGCTGGAGTAGGTCCTAATCCCATTGTTAATGGATCAACACCACCCTGTCCAATTCCAATAATTTCACAAATTGGAGTAAGATTATATTTTTCAACAGCTTCTTCGCTAGCTAATAAAACAAAGCTTGCACCATCATTGATACCAGAAGCATTACCTGCTGTTACTGTACCATCTTTAATGAATGCTGGACGAAGTTTAGCAAGTTTTTCTGGAGTAGATTTACGGTTAGGGTGTTCATCTGTATCAAAGATAACAGTTTCTTTTCTAAGTTTTACTTCCACTGGTACAATTTCATCTTTGAAACGTCCGCCATCTACTGCAGCGATAGCTTTCTGCTGAGAAGCATAAGCAAATTCATCTTGCATTTCACGAGTGATATTGTATTTTTTCGCAATATTTTCAGCAGTTACACCCATGTGGATTTTGTGTTTAGCATCTGTTAATGCATCATAAATCATGTGGTCTGTAACTTTGAAATCTCCCATTTTGTTTCCTGTACGAGTATTTGCAGGAATTAGGTAAGGAGCACCTGACATAGATTCAACACCACCGGCAATAACGATATCGTTAAAACCAGTTTGAATAGACATAACACCTTCCATTACTGTTCTTAAACCAGAACCACAAACCATATTTACAGAATGTGCACATACAGTTTCAGGAATACCAGCTTCCAATAAAATCTGACGAGCAATATTCTGTCCAAGTCCTGCACCTAAAACGTTACCGCAAATTAATTCGTCAACGTTTTCTGGAGCTACTTTGGCATCTTCCAATAAAGCTTTAACAACAGTTGTACCTAAATCAAGAGGAGATACAGTTGTTAAAGATCCTAGAAAGCTACCGATAGCGCTACGTTTAGCACTGATTACATAAGTTTTTTTCATATTCTTCTACCTGTCTTTCTTTTATGTGTACGTAGTTGTTACGTATTTCACACCATTATGATAGCGAAAAAAGATTTGTATGTCAACATCTTGTGAAAAAAATAATTAGTGAAATTCCATATATTTTCATTGTTATAAAAAAGTAGATTTCGTTATGTTTTATATTATAAATTATATAGAAAACAATAATTACACGGTAAGAATTTAAAAAAATAAAAACTTGTTAAATTTTTAACAAATGTATTGACTACTGGCAGATAAAGGACTACAATGAGAAGTGGATTATGGGTTCCTTCCAGGAATTACATTTATAAATCCTATACTAGTTCAAGTAAATTCAAGGAGAGGAGAACACTTATGGACTTCATGTTAACAGAACAACAACAAATGATGAAGAAACTATTCGCTGAATTCGCTGAAAAAGATGTAAAACCTCTTGCAGCAGAAGTTGACGAAGATGAACGATTCCCACGTGAAAACGTAGAAACAATGAAAGCATGTAAAATGCTTGGTATTCCATACCCAAGAGAATACGGTGGTGCTGGAGCTGACTATTTAAGCTATATTCTTGCAGTAGAAGAATTAAGTAAAAAATGCGGTACAACAGGGGTTGTATTATCCGCACATACATCATTAGGTACTTGGCCAATTTTTGCATTCGGTACTGAAGAACAGAAACAGAAATATTTGCCAGACTTATGTACTGGTGAAAAATTAGCTGCTTTTGGATTGACAGAACCAAATGCTGGTACAGATGCTGCTGGTCAGCAGACAACTGCAGTGAAAGATGGAGAAGACTACATCTTAAACGGTACAAAGATTTTCATTACAAATGCTGGTGAAGCTGATGTATATATTATCTTTGCGATGACAGATAAAACGAAAGGTAACCATGGTATTTCTGCATTTATCGTAGAAAAAGGTATGCCAGGATTTACTGTTGGACAGCACGAAAAGAAATTAGGTATTCGTGGTAGTGCAACAAGTGAATTAATTTTCAACAATGTGCGTTTGAGTAAAGACCACCTGTTAGGTCAGGAAGGAAAAGGATTTAAAATTGCCATGATGACACTGGATGGTGGACGTATTGGTATCGCTGCTCAGGCATTAGGTATTGCACAGGGTGCGATTGATGAAGTTGTTCCTTATGTAAAATCTCGTAAACAGTTTGGACGTGCTATTTCAAAATTCCAGAATACACAGTTCCAGTTAGCTGATATGCAGACAAAAGTAGATGCTGCAAGATGGCTGGTTTATGATGCTGCATGTAAAAAACAGGAAGGAAAACCTTACTCTGTAGAAGCTGCAAAAGCAAAATTGTTTGCTTCTGAAGTAGCTATGGAAGTTACAACAAAAGCTATCCAGTTAATGGGTGGATATGGTTATACTCGTGATTACCCAGTAGAAAGAATGTTCCGTGATGCAAAAATCACTGAAATCTATGAAGGTACATCTGAAGTACAGCGTATGGTTATCGCTGGAGCAATGTTGAAATAGTAGGAAAGGAATGAAGATCATGAAAATTATCGTTCTTGTAAAACAGGTACCGGATTCAACTGAAATCCGTGTTGATAAAGTAACTGGTACATTAATTCGTGCCGGTGTTCCAAGTATCATCAATCCAGATGATTTGGCAGGTGTTGAAGAAGCACTTAAAATCAAAGAAGCAACTGGTGCAACAGTTACCGTAGTTTCTATGGGTCCACCTCAGGCTAGTGGAATGTTGAAAGAATTGTATGGTCGTGGAGTTGATGAATGTGTATTGATTACTGACCGTGCATTTGCTGGTGCAGATACTTGTGCTACTTCTAGTACACTTGCTGCTGCAATCGAAAAACTTGGTTATGACTTGATTATTGCAGGTCGTCAGGCAATCGATGGAGATACTGCACAGGTTGGTCCTCAGACTGCAGAACGTTTGGACATTCCTCAGGTAACTTATGTTGATAAAATCATTGATATCAATGATGAAAAAATTACAGTAAGAAAATCATTGGAAGAAAGTGAAGAAATCATTGAAGCTAAACTTCCATGTCTATTAACTACTTTAAGTGGAATGAACTCTCCTCGTTACATGAACTGTAATGACATCGTTGATTCTTTCTCCAAAGAAGTAAAAATCATGACATTCAATGATTTAGGTATCGCTGCAGAAAAAGTTGGTCTTGCAGGTTCTCCAACAAAAGTACATCACACATTTACAAAAGATGTAACTGCAGAAACTGAAACTTATGAACTGCCAGCTGCTGAAGCTGCAAAACTAATTGCGAAAACATTGAAAGAAAAACAGATTATTACAAAATAGGAGGAGAAGAACAATGGCTAAATTTGAAGGATACAAAGATATTTACGTATTCGTTGAACAAAGAAATGGCGTTATTGCCAATGTTGGATACGAATTGATTTCCGAAGCTAGAAAATTAGTGGCTTCCATTCCTCACATGGGATTTAAAGTTGTTGGTGTTTTACTTGGACATAACATCAAAGATCAGGCACAGACTGTTATCGCACATGGTGCTGATAAAGTTATCGTAGCTGATGATGCTATGCTGGAAGGATACTCTACACAGTTTTATACTGATACATTAACGCAGATTATCAATGAATTTAAACCAGATAGTTTCTTAACTGGTGCAACGGTATTAGGTCGTGATTTAGCACCACGTGTTGCTGCTCGTTTGAATGCTGGTTTAACTGCAGATGCTACAAAAATTGAAATGGACCCTGAAAAGAAAGATGAAGCTTTACTTTTGGTAACTCGTCCAACATTTGGTGGTAACTTATTTGGTACAATCATTTGTCCAGATACTCGTCCACAAATGGCTACGATTCGTCCAAACGTATTCTCTATGGATGCTCCAGATGCATCAAGAAGTGGAGAAGTTATTGAATTTACTCCAAAATTTGAAAATACAGATGCAAAAGTTGTTGTAAAAGAAGTTATCGCTAAAGTGGTAGAAGGTATTGATATTACAAAATGCGATATTCTTGTAGGTGCTGGTCGTGGTGCTGAAGACTGCTTAGATATGGTACAGGCTGTAGCTGATGAATTAGGTGGAGCTATGTGTGCTTCTCGTGCAGTAGTTGATGATGGATTTGCATCTAAAGATATTCAGGTAGGACAGACTGGTAAGACAGTACGTCCATCTCTATACATTGCTTGCGGTATTTCAGGTGCTTGTCAGCACGTAGCTGGTATGGAAAAATCTGATATGATCATCGCTATCAACCGTGATCCTCAGGCTGAAATTTTCTCTATTGCCAACATGGGATTTGTAGGTGATGTAAAAGAAATTCTTCCTTTATTGAAAGAAGAAATTATTGCTGCTAAAAAAGCATAAGATTAGTTGAAACAGAAAGGGCAATGCCCTTTCTGTATAATAAAAAAAAGGAGATATGAACATGAAAAAAGTTGGTGTAATTGGTGCTGGAACAATGGGACAAGGTATCGCAAATGCATTTGCTACAAATGGTTATGATGTAACTGTATGCGATATTAAATTGGAATGGGCACAGAATGGTATTAACAAAATTGGTGCAAAACTTGACAAACTAGTTTCAAGAGAAAAAATGACTGCTGATAAAGCTGGTGAAATCAAAGGAAATCTAAAAGCTGGTGAATACAGTGATTTAGCTGACTGTGATTTAGTAGTTGAAGCTGTACTTGAAATTATGGAAACGAAAAAAGAACTGTTCTCTACTTTAGATGGTATCTGCAAAGATTCTTGTATCTTTGGTACAAACACTTCTTCTTTATCAGTTACTGAAATTGCTAAGGGAATTAAACACCCAGTTATCGGTATGCATTTCTTTAACCCAGCGGATCGTATGAAACTGGTTGAAGTTATTTCTGGAATTAACACTCCAGCAGAAACAAAAGAAGCAATCATTGAAATTTCTAAATCATTAGGAAAAACTCCAGTTGAAGTTGCAGAAGGTCCAGGATTTGTAGTAAACCGTATCCTGATCCCTATGATCAATGAAGCTGCTACTATTTTACAGGAAGGTATTGCTTCTATTGAAGATATTGATACTGCTATGAAACTTGGGGCTAATCATCCAATGGGACCATTGGCTTTAGGTGACTTGATTGGTCTTGATATTGTAGTTGCTATCATGGATGTTTTATATGCTGAAACTCACGACAGCAAATATCGTTGCTGTACATTATTAAGAAAAATGGTTCGTGGTGGAAAACTAGGTCAGAAAACTGGTGTAGGATTCTACGACTATTCTAAATAAGAAGTCTTTTAAGTAACGAAAGTGAATCTATAATTTCACATGACTACCATTGAAATTGTGGGTTCACTTTTTTAAAAATGTTTAAGGAAGGAAGATACACATGGAAACTATTTTAGTAAATGTAGAAGCTCATGTAGCTACGATTACAATTAACCGTCCAAAAGCTTTGAATGCTTTAAGTACACAGGTATTAACAGAATTAAATACTGCTTTGGATGAAGTAAATGAAAATAAAGATGTATATTGTGTGATTATCACAGGTGCAGGAGAAAAATCTTTTGTAGCTGGTGCTGATATTGCAGAAATGAAAGACAAATCAGTAGAAGAAGCTGCTGAATATGGAAGATTTGGAAATGCTGTATTCCGTAAAATCGAAACTTTCAGATGTCCAGTGATTGCCGCTGTTAATGGATTTGCATTAGGTGGTGGATGTGAACTTGCAATGAGTTGTGATATTCGATTAGCAAGTGAAAATGCTGTTTTTGGACAGCCAGAAGTTGGTTTAGGAATTACTCCAGGATTTGGTGGAACACAGCGTTTAGCTAGAACTGTTGGTGTAGGTATCGCTAAAGAAATGATTTATACTGCACGTAACATCAAAGCACCTAGAGCTTATGAAATTGGTTTAGTTAATAAAGTAGTACCTGCTGAAGAATTGATGGCAACTGCAGTGAAAATGGCAAATGGTATTGCGGCAAATGCACCAATCGCAGTAGCTTACTCTAAAAAAGCAATTAACAATGGTTTACAGACTGACATTGATAGTGGTATTGCCATTGAAGTAGAAGAATTCTCTAACTGTTTTGCTACGGAAGATCAGACATATGGGATGACTTGTTTCTTAGAAAAAGCAAAAGAAAAGACTTTCTCTAACAAATAGTATTTAATATAGATATACTTATACATTGTTAGGAGGTAATCATTTTGAGTAAAGTAATTAGCTTGGAGCAGGCTGTTTCTATGATTCCTGATGGAGCTACCTGTGGTATTGGTGGATTTATTGGTTCAGGACACCCTCAAGAATTTTCAGTAGGTATTGAAGAATCCTTTTTGAAGAGTGGACATCCCAATAATCTAACCATTATGTTTTCAGCCGGTATTGGAGATGGAACTGACAAACTTGGTCTAAATAAACTAGGGCATGAAGGTTTGTTAAAAAGAATTATCGGTGGACACTGGGGATTGATTCCTGCATTGCAGAAACTTGTATTTGAAAATAAAGTAGAAGGATATAATCTTCCACTTGGAACCATTTCCTTGTTGTTTAGAGATATTGCTGGACATCGTCCTGGAACAATTACAAAGATAGGGTTAAAAACATTCATTGATCCTCGCTTGGAAGGGGCAAAAATGAATGAAAGAACAAAAGAAGATTTAGTTGAACTTATGGAAATTGATGGGGAAGAATGGCTTCGTTATAAACCATTCCCTGTTAATGTTGCCTTGATTCGAGCAACATATTGTGATGAAGATGGAAATGCAACTATGGATAAAGAAGCTGCTACTTTGGATTCTTTGTCTATTGCACAGGCAGCTAAAAATTCAGGCGGTATTGTATTACTGCAGGTAGAAAAAGTAGTACAGAATGGTACATTAGACCCAAGAAAAGTAAAGATTCCTGGAATTTATGTAGATGGTATTGTGGTTTCTCGTCCTGAAAACCATTGGCAGACTTATGCTGGACAATACAATCCTGCATTGTGTGGGGAAGTAAAAGTACCAGTAGATTCTATTGCACCTATGGCATTAAATGAAAGAAAGATCATTTGTCGTCGTGCCGCAATGGAATTAGATCCAAATGCAATCATTAATCTTGGTATTGGTATGCCAGAAGGAATTGCCAATGTTGCAAATGAAGAAGGACTTCCTGGTTTGAAACTTACAGTAGAAGCTGGTGGAATTGGTGGAGTGCCAATGGCTGGAACTGCATTCGGTACTTGTACAAACCCAGATGCTATTATTGATCAGCCATATCAGTTTGATTTCTATGATGGTGGAGGACTTGGACAGGCATTTTTAGGACTTGCAGAATGTGATCGTTTTGGTAACATCAATGTTTCTCGTTTCGGACCTAAGATTGCTGGATGTGGAGGATTCATTAACATCACACAAACAGCACCTGTTGTTGTTTACTGTGGAACATTTACTGCAGGTGGGTTAAAAATTTCTGTAGAAGATGGAAAACTGCATATTCTTCAGGAAGGTCGTGTAAAGAAATTTATTAATGATGTTGAACAAATTACGTTTGCGGCTGAATACGCGACACAAACAGGACAGAAAGTTATGTATATTACAGAACGTGCTGTATTTGAACTATTAAATGGAGTGTTGACGTTAACGGAAATAGCGCCAGGAATTGATCTTGAAAAAGATGTATTGGCTCATATGGAATTCAAGCCTGTTATTGCAGAGGATTTGAAAGAAATGGACGCGAGATTGTTTGCTCCAGAAATTATGGGATTAAAAGAAAATTAGGTACAAAGACAGCGATAATGCTGTCTTTTCCATTTATTTACCAAAAATGCCAAATCTATTTTGTATTTTAGAGAAAATGTTATTATATAAGTAAGATATGACATATGATGTCATATATGATGGAAAAAACAAGTGGAGATATAGAATCTGTGAGATTTGTTTTGGAAGTCAATCGTCTTTTGTATCTTGGAAAATAAATACTTCCCAATGCTTCACAAATTGCATGTAGAAACAAAAGACAAAGAAAAATACAGCTGTTGAAAAGAAAACGACAGTTGTATTTTTTTATGTATTTCACGTATAATATTACCTATAAAGGAGATGGAAATGATGTATAGTTTTAAAAATGATTATAGTGAAGGTGCATTGCCTGCTATTATAGAATTGTTAAATAAAAGCAATTTTGAACAGACAAATGGATATGGTGAAGATTATTTTTGTGAAGAAGCAAAAAAGAAAATAAAAGACAGATTGCAATATAAAGATTGTGATGTACATTTTTTAGTAGGAGGAACGCAGACAAATCTTACCATTATAGCAAGTGCATTGCGTCCATATGAAGCTGTTATTGCAGCAGATACAGGACATATTAATGTGCATGAAACAGGAGCTATTGAAGCGAGTGGGCATAAAGTTTTAACAGTAAAAGGTAAAGATGGAAAAGTAACAAGTGAAGCAATCAGAAAAGTTGTTTTAGATCATGAAGATGAACACATGGTGAAACCTGCTATGGTCTATATATCAAATGCTACAGAAATAGGTACGATGTATTTAAATGAGGAATTGCAGGAATTGTATGCTACCTGCAAAGAATTAGGTCTTTATTTGTTTATGGATGGAGCAAGACTTGGCAGTGCATTAATGGCACAGAATAATAATATCGCATGGGAAGATCTTTGTTCATTATGTGATGTCTTCTATATTGGTGGAACAAAAAATGGAGCACTTTTTGGAGAAGCGCTTGTAATTGTAAATGAAGAATTGAAAAAAGACTTCCGTTATATGATTAAACAAAGAGGAGGACTTCTTGCAAAAGGAAGACTTTTAGGGATTCAATTTCTTGGCCTTTTTGAAAATGAAAATTTTGAAAAGGCTGCAAAGCATGCAAATAACATGGCTGGAAAGTTGCAAAATGCATTTATACAAAAAAAGATACCATTGTTTATATCTACGACAACAAATCAGATATTTCCTATTTTAACTAATATACAAATGGATATACTTTCAAAAAAATACGCATTTCAGATTTGGGAAAAGCTGGATAATGAACATACTGCAGTTCGTTTTGTGACTTCCTGGGCGACGAAAGAAGAAGCTGTTGAAGAATGTATACAAGATATTTTACGCCTGGAAGCTTAAAAAGCAAAAATCAAAAAAACACATCGGAATTGAAAAGGATGTGTTTTTTTTAACTCTAGTTTATGTTGATATTTATATTTTTACTAATAGATTCTTTTGTGATGTTTTATAGATGAGCATTGTTGTTATTGTACAAAGGAAAATTAATAAGATAGTTAGAAGCAGCAGACTATTTAAAGGATAGACATATATAAAATAATATAGGGTGTTAGGAATGATATTCAAAAGTGCTTTGATAATCATCGTACCGATACTTGAAATGCAAATGTAATAGAAACCTTCATATAGTAACATTTTAAATAGTTGTTTGTTTGTCATTCCAATTGCCTGCAGGATTGCCAATTCTTTTTTACGTGTTTCTGCACTTGTGATGAATATATTGATAATTTTGAAATTAAAACTAGGGATTTTAATCAATAGATTCTGCTATTGAAACGTAAATGGTTTTACGTTGTAGTATGCCAATTTATAGTTTTAGAATACAGATAATGTCTTTGTTTGAAGAATAAGGTTAAATTTTTTTATTTATAGATAAAGAAAATAGACAAATAAGAGAAAAAGCAATAAAATATACATAAAAAAAGAGGTGCTTTATGAAAAAAAGAATAGTATTGATGATATTGTTATGTATATTAATTAGTGGTTGCTCTTCAAAAGGAGAAGATGAAGCTTCTAAAAACAATTATTGTGATGATAGTGCAGGAATCTGTGGCTTTGAAAATAAGAATGACAATCTAGTGGATACGGATTTTATGATGAAAATTTCTATGGAAGAGGCGATTCATAAAATGTCTGAAAAAGAAACGGCTGTATTTTATTTTGGTTATCCAGATTGTCCATGGTGCAAAGAAGCAGTTCCAATCTTAAAGGAAGTTGCTAAACAATTTCATGATAAGATATACTATGTGCAAACAAGAGACAGTCAAAAAGAATTGTTATATACAGATGAAGAAAGAAAAGAGTTAAGCTTATATCTGAAAGATTATATGAAGGAAGATGAAAGTGGAGATTTGAAGTTATATGTGCCACTTGTTGTTCGTATTGAAAATGGAAAAGTGGTGGATGGTCATTTGGGGACAGTAGAGGGTCATGATGCTCATGAAAGAAAAATGAATGAGGAAGAGAAAGAAGAGGTTATGCAGATTTATAAAAAAATTGTATTAAAGGGGGATAAATAATGAATGACAGAGTAAGAAACTTAACATTAACAGCTTTATTTTTAGCTCTTGGTTTAATTTTGCCAAGTGCATTTCACATATTTGGTCCATCAGCCGGCTCTGTTTTTTTACCTATGCATATTCCTGTTTTGTTATGCGGCTTTATTTGTGGACCAACATATGGAGCTTTATTAGGAGCAATCACGCCTTTGATAAGTAGTTCTTTAACAGGAATGCCAGTTTTAATGCCTACTGGCGTTGCGATGATGTTTGAATTGATGACGTATGGTTTTATAAGTGGAATGCTCTTGAAAAAGATTAATATTTATATCGCATTACCAATAACAATGTTGTTGGGACGTGCTGTGAGCGGTATTGCAAACTTACTTTTATTAGATTATTTAGGGAAACCATATGCATTGGAAATATTTTTAACAACAGCTTTTGTAAAAGCGATACCAGGTATTGTATTACAATTGATTTTAATACCAATGCTTGTTAAAGTTGTACAGCATTTACAAGTAAAGCATAACGATAATTAGTTGGATCTGTTTCAGATCCTTTTTATGTGTGTAACACAAGTATTCTGTAAATAAAAAGGCCTAAAGGCCTGTGTAAAGGTTATAAAAGATATTAGGATTATTCACTTATAAATGTGATTTTACCATTATCTAAAGACTGAATGCGAGCTAGGGAATAAACACTATATCCGAGTTCTTCCACTTTTTTTCTTCCACTCTGAAATGCTTTTTCTATAATAATAGCAATACCGCACAGTTCAGCTTGGGCTTCCTCTATAATTTTTATAGCTCCAATGCATGCTTCACCGTTCGCCATAAAATCATCTATAAATAAAACTTTGTCATCTTGGTGTAAATATTTTTTGCTGCATGTGACAGTATAGTCTTTGTTTTTTGTAAAGGAATGGACAAGTGTTTGATAACACTCATCAGTTGTTATTTTAGATGGATTTTTTTTCAAATAAACAACAGGAACATTAAGTAAATAACCTAAAAATAAACTTGGTGCAATTCCACTAGTTTCAATAGTTACAATTTTTGTGATAGTTTTATTTTGAAAGTGATTTTGTATGTCTTTAGCCAATTCCATCATTAGTTTTGGGTCTATTTGATGGTTGATAAAAGCATCTACTTTTAAAACATCTTTATTGATTGCTTCGCCATATGTTTGAATATAATTTTCTAACAGCTTCATACTTCTACTCCTTTTTTGTACAAAGAATATTATAACGCATATAAATACAGAAAATAAAGAACAAATTTATTAAAATCAATATTTGATTATATTTTTATAACAATATTGTGTTAATTGAAAAGAATACATTGAAACATGTAACTATACTTGATATCATATTACCCATGAGGTGGATATATGAAAAAAAGATATGCTAATTTATTGCTTATGGTGGTAACAATCATTTGGGGAGGAGGTTTTTTGGCCACGGATGGTGCTTTGGAAACGATTTCTCCTTTTTATGTAATGATGATACGATTTTTAGGTGCGTCTATCTTCCCTTTGGTTTTGGGCTGGAAAAAATTAAAGAAATTGTCTGCTTTACAAATTAAGCAAGGAGTTATAACGGGATTTTTTTTATTTTTCGCATTTGCGTTTCAAACATTTGGACTGGTGTATTCTACACCAGGTAAAAATGCATTTTTGACAGCAACAAATGTGGTGTTTGTGCCATATTTGTTATGGTTTATTTATCATAAAAAACCGACTAGAAAAGAAATCTTTGCGAGTATGATCTGTGTTATAGGAATTGCATTGTTAACATTGAAACCGAATGCTTTGTTTCTAGGGTTAGGAGATATTCTTTCTATAATATGTGCGGTGTTTTTCGCTTTGCATATTATTTCTCTTGAAAGATATGGAGCACATACGGATGCAATTTGTATGACAGCTCTTCAGATGATAACGGCTGGAATTATATCTAGTGTCTGTGCATTTTTATTTGAAACAGCTCCAAGTACGATTCCTTTACGTGCTATGGGTAATATTGCGTACTTGATTTTTGTATCTACATTGCTGGCATACTTATTGCAGACATATGCACAAAAATTTACAAGTGCAAACAGTGCATCGCTAATTCTTTCTATGGAAGCTTTGTTTGCATCATTATTTTCTTATTTGTTGTTACACGAAGTGATGACACCATTGATGATGTTAGGAGCAATTCTCATTTTCCTAAGTGTGATTTTTCTGGAATATAGACCTAAAAAAAATAAAAATATCAAAAACTGACATTTTTTTTGAGCGTTTTTTATTAGAATGAAAGTGGTGATTATATGTCTTATATTTATCCATTAAATCCCTGCTTTTATGAAGTGTTTGAAAAATATCCAATATTACTTAAGCAGATTATGGGGATGGAAAAGGAACAGAAGGAAATGATTTTGATGACTATAGATGCAAAATCATTTGTTAAATCTTTACAAAGTTTCTTATCTAATGAAATCATATGTTATGAAGATGATTGTATTTGTTTTGAAGATAGTATAGAGAAAAAAAGGTATTTTCTTTATATAAAAGAGGGGGTATTTTATACGGAGGATAATAATAATCCATGTATAGAGTGTATTAAAAGAAAGTATCCCTACTCTGTAATGGTGTAGTAAATTGTTTTTTTTATAAAACTATTGTAAATTTTCAATAAAAATAGTAAAATAGGTTTGCTGTTAGGAGGAATCATATCTATGGATTTTTTGACTTCAATAATGTTTACTTTAGTAGGTTTAGTTATAGGAGGCTTTCTTGGTTTCTATTTCACAAAGAAAAAATTTGAGAAAGAATTAAAAGAAAACCCACCAATTAATGAAAAAATGATTCGTGCAATGTTTTTACAGATGGGAAGAAAACCTTCTGAAGCACAAATTAAGCAAATAATGAAATCAGTTAATGCAAATAGATAATAAAAATACGGGAAACCGTATTTTTTGTTTACAAATTATAACAGTATTGTAAGATTGGTTAAAAATGATTATGTTATAATACACATGAGGTGTATTCTTTATGAAAGTATTAAAAAAGAGCTTAACATTTATTTTTGTGCTTTTGTTAATGTGTGGTGTTTTTATTTTGGGTGTTGGATATATGAATTATAGAAAGGTAATCAAAGAAACACCGATTAAAGAACAGGTAAGCGAAATAAGAAGTAATGAGAATTATGTAACATTAGAAGAAGTTAGTCCATATTTAATAAAAGCAACTGTTGCCATAGAGGATCATCGATTCTATGAACATGGAGGTGTTGATTACATTTCAATGTTACGAGCACTAGTTCAAAATGTTATATCTAAAGGGATTGTGGGAGGAGGAAGCACCATAACTCAGCAATTGGCAAAAAACATGTATTTTGATTACAGTGCGAATTACATACGGAAAGTTAGTGAATTGTTTGTTGCGTATGATTTAGAAAAACAGTTGTCAAAGGATGAAATTTTAGAGCTGTATCTAAATATTATAAATTATGGTGATAATCATATAGGGATACTGGAAGCAAGTCAGGGATACTTTTTAAAAAATCCAAGTAAATTAACATTGGATGAAGCAAGTCTATTGGCAGGATTGCCACAATCTCCAAGTAATTATCAATTAAGTAATCATTCGGATGCTGCACGAAATAGACAAAAATATGTATTAGAAGCAATGGTAGAATATGGTTATATTGATAAAAGTGAAGTCTATAGTTTAGAAAACGATTAAAACAAGAGCTAATAATTTTATATTTTGTTCTATGTAACTGCATATCACTAAGTAGAGCAAAATAAAAAAATCCTGATGCTTTGTTTGAAGGAAGAGTGCTCCGTATTGAGTTTGATGCAGGAATTGATGATGTATTCATAATGTAGGAAAGAAAGATATTTGTTTTTTGTGATAGAGTAATAGTGTTCATAGAGGTTTCTTTTATAATGTGTGTAAACTTTATAATATGACATCTATGAACTTTTTTCATTTCTTAGAGAGGGTAGAGGAGCGCATTAGTTAGGTATAAAGGTTAGCTTTTATATCCCTAACTTAATTCCAGTTTTATTTTACAACCTTTGGCACGAAAAAAAGTATTAAAAAAATAAAAAAAGTATTGCATTTTATTTTGCGTTGATATATAATAACTGAGCAATGCCCGAGTGGTGAAACTGGTAGACGCAACGGACTCAAAATCCGTCGGTAGCGATACCGTGCCGGTTCGAGTCCGGCCTCGGGCACCATGTGATAATGAAAGCCTTGAATAAAGGCTTTTTTTGTGCCTGTATTTTGGTTTGACAATAATTTATAATGAGTTTAATTTATCTACCATGTTTTGCTGCGATTCATTAAATCAATGTCCATAAACATTATTTAACATTTTAGAAAAAGAAGCCCTGTTTACTTTTTGATGATGAGTCAAACCTGTTATTAATTCTATTTTTAAAGTCAGACGTTGAGAATGTAAAATGGCATGGCAGAAGGTATGATGTGATGTGGATTTATATTTTGATAATAGCGTTTATTGTGTATGGTTATGAAATCACCATAAAAGAAAGAGCGGAAAGACGTCTGGCGAAACAAGATGACAAAACCAACATCAATCGTGCAGAAGTAGCTCTTACAAAAGCAGTAAACCGAATCAAAGTGTATGAACATCACTAAAAGAAAAACTCCGCTATTGGATGAATGTCCAAAAGCGGAGTTTTTGTATGAAAAACAAATTCATAAGGAGGCAGTTTAAAGTGCTGCAGGAAAAGAGAAAGTTACTGTTCACAGCTTAAATAAAAAAGATACTTGAAAAAGCACGAAAACTAGTA
>ENA-OROR01000371-OROR01000371.1-human-gut-metagenome-genome-assembly--contig:-NODE-371-length-41027-cov-7.209997_pt1 | contig 41027 bp, 31 predicted proteins | sample MGYA00242135_ERZ509060 | MGnify/ENA primary metagenome ERZ509060 (study PRJEB26280, sample SAMEA2338742) | human gut metagenome | biome: human gut; feature: human-associated habitat; material: faeces... | reverse complement strand
AACAAAAGCAAAAAGAGGGATGCGAAAAAACTCAATCGAGTTTTTTCACATCCCCCTTCTCCTGTTTCAAGATTTAATTATCTTCCTCTGTCATTGTATAAACCTGGCGTTTTCTTGCCATTTCATCACTTGCCAGATATTCGTCATAAGTAGTAATTTTATCGATCAGCACACCGTTTGGAAGGATTTCCATAATACGGTTAGCAGTGGTCTGGACAATCTGGTGGTCATGAGAAGCAAACAGGATAACACCCGGGAACTTCATCATACCATTGTTCAGAGCTGTGATAGATTCCATATCCAGATGGTTGGTAGGCTCATCAAAAATCAGGATATTGGCGCCGGAAATCATCATTTTTGATAAGAGACATCTCACCTTTTCACCACCGGAGAGTACCCGGACTTTCTTCACACCATCTTCACCAGGGAAAAGCATACGTCCCAGGAATCCACGTACATAAGTAGCATCCTTGATTTCTGAATAACCGGTAAGCCAGTCAGCAATGGTCAGATCATTATCAAATTCCTTGGTGCTGTCTTTTGGGAAATAAGCCTGTGAAGTAGTAACACCCCACTTATAAGTGCCCTCATCTGGTTCCATCTCTCCCATTAAAATCTGGAAAAGAACTGTTTTGGCACGTTCATTGCCACCTACAAAAGCGACTTTATCCTCACGTCCCAGGGTAAAGCTCAGGTTATCCAGTACCTTTACACCATCAATGGTCTTAGAAAGACCTTCTACCATCAATACTTCATTTCCAATTTCACGATTTGGGCGGAAATCAATATAAGGATATTTACGGCTGGATGGACGCATTTCATCCAACTGAATTTTTTCCAGGGCACGTTTTCTGGAAGTTGCCTGTTTGGATTTAGAAGCATTTGCAGAGAAACGGGAAATAAATTCTTGAAGTTCTTTGATTTTTTCTTCTTTCTTCCGATTGGCTTCCTTCATCTGCTTAATCAGAAGCTGGCTGGATTCATACCAGAAATCATAGTTTCCGGCATAGAGCTGAATCTTACCGTAATCAATATCAGCAGTATGAGTACATACCTTATTTAAGAAATAACGGTCATGAGATACCACGATAACTGTGTTATCAAAGTTAATAAGGAATTCTTCCAGCCATTCAATAGCATCCAGATCCAGGTGGTTGGTAGGCTCATCCAGAAGCAGGATATCAGGATTTCCAAAAAGCGCCTGGGCAAGAAGCACTTTCACCTTCTGACTTCCGTTTAATTCAGACATCTGGGTATAATGAAGCTCTGTTTCAATACCAAGACCATTTAACAGCATGGCAGCATCAGACTCTGCTTCCCATCCGTTCATTTCTGCAAATTCACCTTCCAGTTCACTGGCGCGGATTCCGTCCTCATCTGTGAAGTCTTCTTTTGCGTAGATGGCTTCTTTTTCCCTCATAATATCATACAGACGCTGGTTTCCCATAATAACCGTGTCCAGAACAGGAAAAGCATCATATTTAAAATGATCCTGCTGCAGGAAGGACAGACGCTGTCCGGGCGTAATGGTAATATTTCCGTTGGTGGTTTCTAACTGGCCGGAAAGAATCTTTAGAAAGGTAGACTTTCCTGCGCCATTGGCACCGATGAGGCCATAGCAGTTTCCTTCGGTAAATTTAATATTAACATCCTCAAACAGTGCTTTCTTACCTAATCGTAATGTAACATTATTTGCTGCAATCATGTTTTATTTTCCCTCACTTACTTAAAAAGAACAATTTTATGCATAATCTCTTTCATTGTACCGTAAAATAAGGATTTTGCAAGTGTTTCTTGGAAATTCTTTTACGAAAATTACTTGATAAATTAAGTACAGATAGGTATAATAGCAGAGAAACCAAAGGAACACAGAAGAGAACAGAGGGGAATAAATCCATGTTAATTACAAGAGAATGCGATTACGGTGTAAGAATTGTGCGTGCCCTGGCAAAAGGGGAAAAGATGTGTGTCAATCAGATTTGCGAAAAAGAAGACCTTACCCCGGCCTTTGTATATAAGATATTGAAGAAACTGGAAAAAAAGGAAATTGTCAGGAGCTTTCGTGGAAGTAATGGGGGATATGCGCTGAAAAAAAGTATTGGAGAACTGACACTTTTGGATGCTTATCTGGCAGTGGATCCGGAATTTTATATGATAGAGTGTATGAAGCCAGAGAAAAGCTGTATTCACAATACAGGAGACTGCAGCTGTAAAGTGCATCGGGAACTGAACAGAATCCAGTCTGTACTTATAAAAGAATTATCTTCAAAATCAATTTTGGAAATTATGGGAGAAAAAGAAGCATAAAGACATGTTTTTTTAGAAAAACATTACATTTTCTGCTGTTTTACAAATGGACAGGCTTCAGAAATCGTGCTATAATTTCATATAGACTTCGTGAGTGAAGTGGAATATTGTTCAAAACAACAATTTTCAAGGAGGAAAAAATCAAATGGCTAGAAAGATGAAAACCATGGATGGTAACCATGCAGCAGCTCATGCTTCATATGCATATTCAGATGTTGCGGCTATCTATCCTATTACCCCTTCATCCGTAATGGCAGAAGCTACAGATGAGTGGGCAACACAGGGAAGAAAGAACATTTTCGGACAGGAAGTACAGGTTACAGAAATGCAGTCTGAAGCTGGTGCTGCAGGTGCAGTTCACGGCTCCTTAGCAGCAGGTGCCCTGACTACTACATATACAGCATCTCAGGGTCTTCTGTTAATGATCCCAAATCTTTACAAAATTGCTGGTGAGCAGTTACCAGGCGTTATCAACGTATCTGCTCGTGCTCTTGCAAGCCATGCACTTTCTATTTTCGGCGATCACTCTGACGTATATGCTTGTCGTCAGACAGGATGCGCTATGCTGTGTGAATCTTCCGTACAGGAAGTTATGGACTTAACTCCAGTTGCACATTGCGCTGCAATCAAAGGAAAAGTTCCATTTATCAACTTCTTCGACGGATTCCGTACTTCTCATGAAATCCAGAAGATTGAAACATGGGATTACGAAGATTTAAAAGATATGGTAGATATGGACGCTGTTGACGCATTCCGTAAACATGCATTAAATCCAAATCATCCATGCCAGAGAGGTTCTGCTCAGAACCCTGACATCTTCTTCCAGGCAAGAGAAGCATGTAACCCATACTATGACGCTCTTCCGGCATTAGTACAGGAATACATGGACAAAGTAAATGAAAAAATCGGAACAAACTACAAACTGTTCAACTACTATGGTGCTGAAGATGCTGAACATGTAATCATTGCTATGGGTTCTGCTTGTGAAACAATCGAAGAAACCATCGATTACTTAATGGCAGCAGGCAAAAAAGTTGGTCTTGTTACTGTTCGTCTTTACAGACCATTCTCTGCTGAAACATTAGTAAACGCTATTCCTGAAACTGTAAAACAGATTACAGTATTAGACAGAACAAAAGAACCAGGTGCTCTTGGCGAACCATTATACTTAGACGTTGTTGCTGCACTGAAAGGTACAAAATTCAACGATACACCAGTATTCACAGGCCGTTACGGTTTAGGTTCCAAAGATACTACACCGGCTCAGATCGTTGCTGTATACGAAAACACAACAAAACAGAAATTCACAATCGGTATTGTGGATGATGTTACAAACTTATCTCTGGAAGTTGGCGCTCCTCTTGTTACTACACCAGAAGGAACCATCAACTGCAAATTCTGGGGATTAGGTGCTGACGGTACTGTTGGTGCTAACAAAAACTCCATCAAGATTATTGGTGATAATACAGATATGTATGCTCAGGCATATTTTGATTACGACTCCAAGAAATCCGGCGGTGTTACAATGTCTCACCTTCGTTTTGGTAAGAGCCCAATCAAATCCACATACCTGATTAAACAGGCTAACTTTGTTGCATGCCACAACCCATCCTATGTAAACAAATACAACATGGTTCAGGAACTTGTTGATGGCGGTACCTTCTTATTAAACTGCCCATGGGATATGGAAGGTCTTGAAAAACACTTACCAGGACAGGTAAAAGCATTCATCGCTAACCACAACATCAAATTCTATGTAATTGATGGTATTAAGATTGGTAAAGAAATCGGACTTGGCGGACGTATCAATACTGTTCTTCAGTCTGCATTCTTCAAACTGGCTAACATCATTCCGGAAGAACAGGCTATCGAATTAATGAAAGCTGCTGCAAAAGCTACTTACGGAAGAAAAGGTGACGCTATCGTTCAGATGAACTATGACGCTATCGATGCAGGTGCAAAACAGGTTGTTGAAGTTCAGGTTCCGGAAAGCTGGAAAGACTGCGCTGATGAAGGTCTGTTCATGGCTCACGCTGAAGGCGGACGCAAAGATGTTGTTGATTTCGTAAACAATGTTCAGGCAAAAGTAAATGCTCAGGAAGGTAATACATTACCTGTATCTGCATTCACAGAATATGTTGACGGTACTACACCATCCGGTTCTTCTGCATTTGAAAAACGTGGTATCGCAGTAGATATCCCTGTATGGCAGCCAGAAAACTGTATCCAGTGTAACCGCTGTGCATATGTATGTCCTCACGCTGTAATCCGTCCGGTTGCTTTAACAGAAGAAGAAGTTGCAGCAGCTCCGGAAGGAATGAGAACATTACCTATGACAGGTATGGCTGATTACAAGTTTGCTATGACTGTATCTGCTTATGACTGTACAGGATGTGGTTCCTGTGCAAATGTCTGCCCAGGTAAGAAGGGTGCAAAAGCTCTTGTTATGCAGAACATGGAAGCAAATGCCGGCGAACAGAAATTCTTCGATTATGGTGTAACATTACCAATCAAAGAAGATGTTGTTGCTAAATTTAAAGAAAATACAGTAAAAGGTTCTCAGTTCAAACAGCCATTACTTGAGTTCTCAGGAGCATGTGCTGGTTGTGGTGAAACACCTTACGCTAAATTAATCACACAGTTATTTGGTGACAGAATGTACATTGCTAACGCAACAGGATGTTCTTCTATCTGGGGTAACTCCTCACCTTCTACACCATACACTGTAAACGCAAAAGGACAGGGCCCTGCATGGTCTAACTCTCTGTTCGAAGATAACGCTGAATTCGGATACGGTATGTTATTAGCTCAGAAAGCGATCCGTGGCGGATTAAAAGAAAAAGTAGAATCTGTAATGGCTTACGAAGGTTCTTCTGAAGAAGTGAAAGCAGCTTGCCAGGAATGGTTAGATACTTTCAACAGCGGTATCACAAACGGAGCAGCTACAGATAAATTAGTTGCTGCATTAGAAGGTGTTGACTGTGACGTATGCAAAGACATCGTGAAGAACAAAGACTTCTTAGCTAAGAAATCTCAGTGGATCTTCGGTGGTGACGGTTGGGCATACGACATCGGATTCGGTGGTGTTGACCACGTATTAGCTTCCGGACAGGATATCAACGTAATGGTATTCGATACAGAAGTTTACTCCAACACTGGTGGACAGTCTTCTAAATCTACACCAACAGGTGCTATTGCACAGTTCGCTGCTGGTGGTAAAGAAGTGAAGAAGAAAGATATGGCTTCTATCGCAATGAGCTATGGTTATGTATACGTTGCTCAGATTGCTATGGGTGCAGACTTTAACCAGACTGTAAAAGCAATCGCAGAAGCAGAAGCATATCCGGGCCCATCTCTGATCATTGCTTACGCTCCATGTATCAACCATGGTATTAAGAAAGGTATGAGCAAAGCTCAGACAGAAGAAGAATTAGCAGTTAAATGTGGATACTGGCATAACTTCCGCTTCAACCCAGCTGCAGAAAACAAATTCTCTCTGGATTCTAAAGCACCGGCTGAAGAAGGATACCAGGAATTCCTGGATGGAGAAGTTCGTTACAACTCTCTGAAACGTTCTAATCCTGAAAAAGCAGCCAGACTGTTTGCTAAGAACGAAGCTGAAGCAAAAGCCAGATATGAATATCTGAACAAACTGGTTACTCTGTACGGAAAAACTGAAGAGTAATTCCATTAACTGAAATGTTATAAATGTGTCCAAACGATTGAAAGGACTCCCACCCGCAGGTGACTGTGGGGCGGGAGTCTTTTTGTTTCATAGGAAAATGCATCCTATGAAACAAAAACGCTCCGCGGGGATCGCACTGCGGCGGAGTGGGAAAATACAGAGATTTAACAGAAAATAACTTTCACCTTTTAAACTTTCATGTTATTATTAAGATAATCAAAGTATTTTACAGGAGGAGAAGATATGCCTGCATTTTATGCACATAGCCGGTTCGGGGCGAAAGTAGAGGAACGGATGGAAGGGGAGTTAAAAAGCCTGATTCAAAAGTATCGCAGACAGTTCGAAATTGGACTTCAGGGGCCGGATTTATTTTTCTTTTACAGAGCTTATGCATCCAATCCGGTATCAGGATTTGGAATTTATCTACATGGTGTTTCCGCTTATCCGTTTTTTAAATATGGGGTAAAAGTGGTGAAAAAAGTGGGACGGGACAGCCCGGAATATGGTTACCTCATGGGATTTCTCTGCCATTTCATTCTGGACAGTGAATGTCATCCTTATGTAGAAGAGATGATTGAGAAAACAGGGGTACAGCATATGGAAATCGAAGAAGAATTTGAGAAACTTCTTTTGCGTATGGATGGAAGAAATCCATTTACTTATCCCATTGCAAAGCTGGTTCCCACGGACAAGGTGACAGCAAAAGCCATTGCAAAATTTTATCAGCCTATGGACAGAAAGACTGTGAGAGGTGCTCTGCGCTGGCTGAAATTTGTAAAAAATCTCTTTACCCAGGAAAAGCCATGGAAACAGAATGGGATTAACCGGATTATGAAAGCAGTGGGAAAATATGAGAGATACAAAGGGGTCATGAATTTGCTGGAGGACAATCCTGCCTGCAGGGAAAGCAATGAGGGCTTGCTCATGCGCAGCAATGAAGCAGAGGAACTTGCGGTAAAAATGATTTGTGCATTAGACCACTGTATTCAGACAGGAGCGGCTCTGCCAGAGCGTCTGGACAGAACCTTTGAGTAAAAGAGAAGGGGGAAACAGAATGAAAAAGATAAAATTAACAAAGCTGGAAAAATTTTGGGTTTTATATGATGTGGGAAATTCTGCATTTATTATGCTGGTATCTACCATTATTCCCATTTATTTTAATTACCTGGCAGGAAAAGAGGGAATTTCCGAAGTAGACTATCTGGCATACTGGGGATATGCTGCCTCTGTAGCTACCATTCTGGTAGCGCTTATTGGCCCGATTCTGGGAACTCTTGCAGATACGAAAAATTTTAAGAAGCCTATGTTTATCATTACCATGCTCATAGGAATCTTTGGCTGCGCGGCTCTGTCCATTCCCAATTCCTGGCTGGCATTTCTGGTGGTATTTGTTATTGCCAAGGTGGGATATAATGCCAGTGTGATTTTCTATGATTCCATGCTGGTGGACATTACTACCCAGGAGCGTATGGATACCGTATCCTCTCATGGATATGCCTGGGGCTATCTGGGGAGCTGTATTCCTTTTGTACTTTCTCTGGTGCTGGTGCTCATGTATGAAAAGCTGGGGATTACCATGCAGATGGGTATGACCCTGGCCTTTTGTCTCAATGCCCTGTGGTGGTTTGCAGTGACTATTCCATTGCTTCGCAAGTATAAACAAAAGTATTATGTGGAACTGCCAAAGCATCCTGTAAGAGACAGTTTTGGTCGTTTGGGGAGAACTTTGGGAGATATTAAAAAAGAAAAACACATCTTTTTATACCTGCTTTCTTTTTTCTTTTTTATTGATGGTGTTTACACGATTATTTCCATGGCAACTGCCTATGGAAGTTCTCTGGGACTCAATAGCACAGGCCTCTTGCTGGCGCTTCTGGTAACACAGATTGTAGCCTTCCCCTGTGCCTTGTTCTTTTCCAGATTGTCCAAGCAATATGAGACAAGCAGTCTCATGAAAGTATGTATTCTGGCCTATACAGGTATTTCCCTGTTTGCCATTCAACTGGATAAACAGTGGGAATTCTGGTTTCTGGCAGTGATGGTGGGAATGTTCCAGGGGGCTATCCAGGCATTGTCCCGATCCTATTTTGCCAAGATTATTCATGCAGAGAAATCAGGAGAATACTTCGGTATTTATGATATCTGCGGAAAAGGAGCTTCCTTTATGGGAACGACCTTAGTTGGTGTGGTAGCCCAGATTACCCATGTGACAAATGCGGGAGTAGCAATGATTTCTATCATGTTTGTCATAGGATTTTTGCTGTTTTGCAAGGCTGCAAAACTGAATCAGGATTCGGAGCGGCGAAATTCTGAGGGCGTACAGCCCCGGTAGCGGCGGAATTGCCGGATAAAGTAGCTCATATTTTCAAACCCGGTATTTAAGGCAATTTCAGTAATGGGAAGGCTGGTGTTTAAAAGCTGGGAGCAGGACTGGTTAATCCGGTATTCTGTTAAATAGGAAAACGGTGTTTTTCCTGCCTTTTCCTTAAAAAAGCGGCAGAAATAATTTTTATTCATATGAACAGAAGCAGAGAGTTCCTCCAAAGTGATTTTTTCAGAGTAATGTGTCTCAATATAAGTAAATACTGGCTTCAAAGGATAAATCCCCCGGGTTTCGTCCCGGGGGATATCTGCTGCCTGAACAAAACTGTTGTGGGAAAACAGAAGTTCCAGAACCTCCAGGAGTAAAATCTTTATGGAAAGAGGCGCAGGAGTGGCATTCAAATCCTGATATAACAGGGAAGCCCGGGTCATGAGTTCACCTATGCGTTTGGTGAGCTTTGGTGAAAGAGTGCGTCCATCCGGAAATAAAAGTTTTCCCATGAGCAGAGGAGAGAGAAATTCATTCTGGCAAATATCATACTTGGAAAAACTCAGCAAATCCAGTGGAAACAGCAGGGCATAGTGATGGGAATGCAGGCTGTGCCCAAAGATACCGTGAACTGTTCCGGGATTAATAAAGTACACATGCCCCTCTTCTAATAAATAAGATTCCCGATCCGTACAAAGCCGGAGAGTCCCTTTGGTTACACAGAGAAATTCTACTTCATCATGCCAGTGGTAAGGCGCAAAATACTGGCCACAGTGGTCTGTCTGGGACAGTGCCTGAAAGGGAAAATAGGGGGTTCCATGAGGAGTTTCTTCTGGAATATATTGTTTTTTAATAGACATTTTCTGACCTCCTTTTGGGTTTCAGAATAACATATTTTTAGAAAAGATACAAATAAAAATCCGACAAAAAAGTGAATATAGTACAATTAAGTCCTAACATACTGCAAGCAGAAAAGTCAAAGATTCTCTAAGATAAAGATATAGAATACTTGAAGAAAGAGTAGGTAAGAGACATGAATAAAACGTGGTGGAAAAATAGTGTAATCTATCAAATTTATCCAAGAAGCTTTGCAGACAGCAACGGAGACGGAATCGGAGATTTAAACGGTATCACCGCGCATCTGGATTATTTAAAAGAACTGGGCGTGGATGTAATCTGGCTGTCCCCTGTATACCAGTCCCCCAATGATGACAATGGCTATGATATTTCAGATTATCAGGCAATTATGAAAGAATTTGGAACCATGGAAGATTTTGACCGGATGCTGTCCGAAATGCATAAGAGAGGGTTAAAATTAGTCATGGATCTGGTGGTGAACCATAGTTCAGATGAACATCACTGGTTTATGGAAAGCAGAAAGAGCAAAGACAATCCTTATCGTGATTACTATATCTGGAAAGATCCAAAAGACGGAAAAGAGCCAAATAACTGGGGCGCCTGCTTCGGCGGTTCTGCATGGGAATATGACAAGGAGACAGACATGTATTATTTCCACTGCTTTTCCAAGAAACAGCCGGATTTAAACTGGGAAAATGAAACCGTGAGAAAAGAAGTTTTCGATATGATGACCTGGTGGTGCGAAAAGGGCGTTGATGGTTTCCGTATGGATGTTATCAGCATGATTTCCAAAGACCCTGCATATCCGGACGGTGTGGTACATGATGACCTCTATGGAGATAACAGTCCTTATGTATGCAACGGACCGAGAGTACACGAATACCTTCAGGAAATGAATCAGAAGGTATTATCAAAGTTCGATTTAATTACCGTTGGTGAGACCCCAGGTGTTACCACTGACGAAGCTAAGAAATATGCAAACCTGGATGGCAGTGAGCTGAACATGGTATTCCAGTTTGAACACATGGGTATTGTGGACTGTGAGCATGGAAAGTGGACAGATAAGAGATTTGAACTGAAAAAATTAAGAGCAGTTCTGAATAAATGGCAGACAGAGCTGGAAGGAAAAGCATGGAACAGCCTGTATTGGGACAACCATGACCAGCCCCGCGCAGTATCCAGATTCGGAAATGATTGCCCGATGTATAGAGAGATTTCTGCAAAAATGCTGGGAACCTGCCTGCATATGATGAAGGGAACTCCTTACATTTATCAGGGAGAAGAAATCGGTATGACCAATGCTTATTTCAAGAACATGGAAGATTACCGGGATATTGAAAGTATCAATGCATACAAAGAATACACAGAAAACAACATCATGAATCCAGAAGAAATGATGAGCGCCTTAAAAGCCATCAGCCGCGATAATGCCAGAACCCCAATGCAGTGGGATGACAGCGAAAATGCAGGCTTTACCACAGGTACTCCATGGATTAAGGTAAATCCAAATTACCGTATGATTAATGCCAAGAGCGCATTGGAAGATAAAGACAGCGTGTTCTACTATTACCAGAAATTAATCAAACTGCGCAAAGAAAATGAAATCATCATTGACGGTGTGTTCAAGGGACTTCTGGAAGAAGATGAGAATATCTATGCATACGAAAGAATCCTGGGAGAACAAAAACTATTGGTAGCATGCAACTTCAGTGATAAAACAGAGGAATGCGATTTGTTTGAAACAGAGGAAGTGAAGAAAGGACAGGAACTGATTTCCAATTATATTTACCACAAAGAAGGTGTACTAAAGCCTTATGAGGCCAGAGTGGTGCTGATTCCATAAAAAGGAACATAACAGGACAGGAAAAAATGCAGAAGCAGGCATTTGTTTTCCTGTTCTGTTATTTTTTGTAAAAAATAACCCCAAGGGGGGCTTACAAGGTCAAAATAGTGGTGCTATACTGGCTGTAGGTCACAACATTATAAAAAAATAAAAGACACGGAGGAGAAGGAAATGAAGAAGAAGCTGGTTTGTGTACTAAGTTGTCTGGCTATGATGACAACAGCTCTGGCTGCATGTGGAAATCAGGAAGCGCCAAAAGAGGAAGAAAAAACTCAGAAACAGGAAGAGGTATCCACAGAAAAAAAAGATGAGCTTGTCTGCTATGTGGGACATGTGTTCTGGGAGGAGCCGCTGGATCCGGTGAAAGGTGCATTTTCCTATGGATGGAGCTTTATTAATAATGCGCTTTTAAAGGTACAGCCAGACTCTACCTACACAGGAGATTTGGCAGAGAGCTGGGAAGTATCTGAGGATGCCCTGACCTATACCTTCCAGTTAAAAGAAGGCATTAAGTTCCATGATGGTTCTGAACTGACAGCAGAGGATGTGGTATTTACCTATGAAACAGTACAGCAGAACCAGGGAGACAATGAAAATGTGGATTTGAGCCATATTGCGTCTGTAGAGCAGGAAGGGGATTATACAGTAAAATTCACCTTAAAAGAGCCTTATTCTCCGTTTTTGGATGAAACAGCACAGCTAGGTATTGTTCCAAGTGATGGTTATGACAGCGAAGCATTTAACGAACTGCCAGTAGGAACCGGCGCATGGAAGGCAGTGCAGTACGATCCACAGCAGCAGTTGATTGTAGAGGCAAATGAGGAATATTTTGACGGAGCGCCTGAAATTAAGAAGGTGACCTTTGTAAATATGGATAATGAAGCAGCATTTTCCAATGCTCAGTCCGGCCAGCTTGACATTGTTATGGTTCAGCCAAACTATGCTACCGAAACCATTGATGGAATGCATATAGAAGAATTAGAAACCATGGATGTACGAAACATCAGCCTTCCATGTCTTACTGAACAGACGATAACCACGCCAGATGGAAAAGAAGTGGAAGTAGGAGATAATGCTACAGCAGACTTAGCAGTGAGAAAAGCATTAAATATTGGTATTAACAGAAAAGAAATTATTGAAAACGCTTTTAACGGTGTTGGAAAACCGGCATATGGATTCACTGATAATCTGGAATGGGGAAATGCAACAGAAATGGAAGACGGCCAGGTGGAAGAAGCCATTGCTCTGTTAGAAGAAGCCGGATGGACAGATGAAGACCAGGATGGAGTCAGAGAGAAAGGAAAAGATAAATGCAGCTTTGAAATCTATACGCCTTCTGACGAACAGGACCGCTATCAGCTGGCAGTTGCACTTGCAGAGAGCGCAAAGCCACTGGGAATTGAAATTGTAGTAAAACAGACTACCTGGGATGAAATTACAGCTTCCTCTTATAAGGCAGGTGTTGTGTGGGGATTCGGACAGTTTAATCCTGTAGTATTAGACCAGTTGTTTAATTCTGAAAAATTCCTGACAGCAGATTATGTGAATACACCGGGATACAGCAATGAAAAAGTGGACAGCCTGATTCAGGAAGCGCTGGTAACCCCAAGTCATGAAACAGCAGTGGAAAAATGGAAAGAGCTTCAAAGCATCGCAGACCAGGATGTGCCATATCTGTATCTGGTAAATATTGAACACTGCTATTTTGTAAAAGATAATGTGGATATTTCCTTAGAAACACAGATACCACATTCTCATGGCCATGGACGTCCGATTATTTGTAATATGAAAGACTGGAAAATAAAATAAAACAAGAGGAAAAAGAATGGCTAGAGTACGATATTTGTGTAAAACGATTTTCAGAATGCTGACCTTGCTTATTGCGGTCAGTATTCTGTCATTTGTATTAATAGAAAAGTCGCCCATTGACCCGTTAGTGGCCTATGTGGGGACCAATTCTACCCTGACTCAGGAGGCAAAGGATGAAATTGCAGAACACTGGGGATTAAATGATCCGCCGGTACAAAGATTTGTAACCTGGGCGAAAAACTTTGTGCAGGGAGATTGGGGAGATTCTATTACATTTAAAAAACCGGTAAAAACAGTGATAAAAGAAAGATTTCAGTATTCCCTTGCGCTCATGCTGGTTGCCTGGGTGTTTTCCGGTGTTTTGGGCTTTCTTTTGGGAATTATAGCAGCTGTGAAGAGAGGCACTTTTTTGGATAAAGTCATAAAGACCTTCTGTCTGGTGCTTCAGTCTGCTCCCACTTTTTGGATTGGACTGTTGCTGCTGAGCTTGTTTGCAGTGAAGCTGCAATGGTTTCCCATTGGTCTGGCTGCGCCCATGGGGAAGATGGCAGAAGACGTGACCTTATGGGACAGGATTTACCATATGATTTTGCCGGCATTTACCTTAAGTGTGCTGGGAATCGGAAAAATCACCCTTTATACAAGGCAGAAATTAGTTGAAATTATGAATAGTGATTTTATGCTTTTTGCCAAAGCAAGAGGGGAAAATACAAGACAATTAGTCTGTCGGCACGGTATTCGCAATATTGCCCTTCCGGCAATTACCCTTCAGTTTGCTTCCTTTAGTGAATTATTTGGAGGCATTGCTCTGGCAGAATCTGTGTTTTCTTATCCTGGACTTGGAAGTGCAGTGACTTCAGCGGGATTAAATGCAGATGTACCCCTTCTTTTGGGAATTGCAGTTTTCAGCGCCATGTTTGTCTTTGTGGGGAACTTGTGCGCCAATCTTTTATATAGTATTTTAGACCCAAGAATAAAGGAGGGAATGCAAAGTGAAAAATAAAATTCCCTTATGGAATACCAGAACAAGAGTGTTGATTTATATTATGGTAGCCGCTGTCTACTTAATTGGCGTACTGATATGGGGAATGTGTATGCCAGAACAGGCCTATGGTGTGGAGTACAGTGAAAAATTTATCGCGCCCTGTGCAGAACATATTTTTGGAACAGATTTTATGGGGCGGGATATGTTTTTCCGCTGTATTAAAGGGTTATCCATCAGCCTTGCCATAGCTACAGTGGCAGCTATTATCAGCTCCTTTATTGCATTGTTTTTTGGTGTGGCAGCGGCTGTTATCGGAGGAAAAGTGGACAGTCTGGTCAACTGGTGTGTGGATTTTTGTATGGGTATGCCCCATTTAATTCTTTTAATCCTGATTTCCTTTATGCTGGGGAGAGGAATGAAAGGCGTAATGCTGGCAGTTGCTTTGACACACTGGACAGAATTAACCCGTGTTGTCAGGGCGGAAGTTCTTCAGATACGTTCCTCCCAATATGTAAAAGCAGCCTATAAAATGGGAAAATCCAGGTTCTGGGTAGCAAAAGAACATGTGATTCCCCATGTACTGCCTGTCTATTTAATTGGTGTGATTCTTCTTTTTCCTCATGCAATCATGCATGAAGCATCCATTACCTTTTTAGGCTTTGGTCTTTCTGCTGAAGTTCCTACCATTGGTGTGATTTTATCAGAATCTATGAAACATATTTCCACAGGGAAATGGTGGCTGGCATTATTCCCTGGCATTATGCTGCTGCTTGCCATGGTATTTTTTGACGTGATTGGAGAGAACCTGAAACGTCTGTTGAATCCAAGCAGTGGAAATGAATAGGAGGAGAAAACATGCAGGAAGAAACATTGTTAGAGGTCAGGGACTTATCTGTGGCCTTTAGTATGTATGAGAGAGGACTTCGAAAAAAAGAACTGGAAGTTGTTCATAAATTGAGTTTAAGCGTAAAAAAAGGAGAAATCCTGGCTGTGGTAGGCTCCAGCGGCTCCGGAAAAAGTATCCTGGCTCACGGGATTTTGGGAATTCTTCCGGAGAATGCCAGGGTAAGCGGTGAAATTTTGTATAAGGGAAACCAGCTTACTAAAAAGGAACAGGAAAGGCTTCGGGGGAAAGAGATTGCCTTTATTCCTCAGTCTGTAGAATATCTGGATCCATTGATGAAGGTAAAAAAACAGGTAATCGGTGTCAATGGAACAGAAGAAAAACAAAGGGCAGCTTTTTCCCGATATCAGTTAGATGAGAAAACAGAAAGCATGTATCCCTTTCAGTTATCCGGAGGAATGGCCAGAAGAGTTTTGATTTCTACGGCAGTTATGAGTAATCCGCAGCTTATTGTGGCAGATGAACCAACCCCTGGTTTAAATCTGGAAATGGCAATGGAAACTTTAAAAAATTTTAAGGAGCTGGCGCAGCAGGGATGCGGTGTTTTGTTAATTACCCATGATATTGATCTGGCTTTTCAGGTAGCGGATAAAATTGCTGTTTTCTATGCAGGGACTACAGTGGAAGTAGCTCCGGTAGCAGATTTTCTGGCAGGAAAAGATGCGCTTCGCCATCCTTACAGCAAAGCATTTTTAGATGCATTGCCGCAGAATGGCTTTCAGCCATTAGAAGGTTTTCAGCCTTATGCTGGAAATCTTCCAAGCGGCTGTTTATTTGCAGATCGCTGTCCTGTTCGCACAGATGCATGTGCAGGAGAAATAACAATGAGAAAAGTAAGAGGCGGGGAGGTGCGCTGTATTCATGCAACTTGAGGCAAGAAACGTCAGTTTTCGTTATGACAAGCACAGTTCCTGGATATTGAAGGATATTAATCTGACGGTAAAAGCAGGAGAAAGAGTAGCCCTGGTGGGACCATCCGGATATGGAAAAAGCACCCTTTCCAAAATTTTGGCAGGATATGAAAAACCAGAGGAAGGGGAAATCCTATGGGACGGGAAACCGCTTCCCAAAACAGGATACTGTCCGGTGCAGATGATTTACCAGCATCCCGAAAAAGCGGTAAATCCAAGATGGAAGATGAAAAAAACGTTAAAAGAGGGATGGGAGCCAGATCAAAAAACTTTGGATGATATGGGAATTGAAGCTGCATGGCTGGAACGGTGGCCAACAGAACTTTCCGGTGGGGAGCTTCAGAGATTTTGTATTGCCAGAGTATTGGGACCTGAGACAAAATTTCTAATTTGTGATGAAATCAGCACCATGCTGGATGTAATTACACAGGCGCAGATATGGCGAAAAGTTCTGGACGTAGTGGAAAAAAATCATTTGGGATTGATTGTGGTAACCCATAACATGGCTTTGGCAAAAAAAGTTTGTAACCGTATTGTAGAATTGCCGGCTTTAAATAAAATAGAATCAAAAAATGAAAAGTAATTTATAAAAAACAGAACTGGTACAGAAGATGCAGAAGCATTTCATATACCAGTTCTGTTTTTTTGACAAAAGAGCAGATGTCACAGCGCATCTATCACGTCAGATGCTTTCAGCGCCTGATGGAGGATATAAAGAATTTCCGGAGCTATTTCTGCTTCATCCTCCAGATGAAAAGGACGGTTCTCCAGAAATGCACAGGATAGATCATAAACATAACTCTGAGAATCCTTCTGTTCTCTTGCCAGAACTTCTCCTCGGTTTTGCATTTCTTTTGTGTTCTTTTCCTGTCCAAGGGTCATTTCTGCAAGATTTTCCAGCATAACACAAAAATGTTCTTCATCCCAGGCAGAAAGATACATGCATTTACAAAGTCCTTTGGTAAAAAAAGGATAGCTGCTGTAACAGGTCAGGAGTTCTTTGAAACGTGTTTTGTGCCAGGAATCTTCAAAAAGCTTCTGCTCATTTAGCGCCTTTATACATTCATCTTGCCAGGCCATAGAATCCCTTCTTTCGTAATATGATAGGATATATAAAATTATAAAGAAAGAAGAGGGAGAATACAATGGAAAAATGGGATAAAATGTAATACTTTAGTTTATTTTTGTAGAAAAAAACAGATATTTATAATGTAACATGATATAATATAAGAAAATGTCAGGGGGATATGATATTATGAAGAAATCAGGATTAAAACGAAAAATTTTTATGTTACTAACACTCACAGGAGTAGCAGCCTGTACAATTTCCTGTAAAACAGAGGAAAAAAGCCAGGAAGTTTCCAGCGTGGTAGAATTTAAAGGCTTTGCTGGTAAAGAACAGACGTTAGAAAATACTGACACAATACCTGAAAACAATATGTTATATCTGGAGACAAAATCAGCTCAGATAAAAAGCAAAAAGGATGATACAGAATATACATCCAGCCTTTCTTCCTTTCAGCAGGGAAAGGCAACCTATCTGGTAGAGGGAGATTTATCCTCTGTGGAGGAGGAAATGCTAGAAGTAACGTATCCGGCTTTTTATGTGGAGAAACAACTTGAGGAAAAGAAAATTTTATATCCTTCAGATAATAAAGAAGGTACTCATGTAGAAATAGGAGACAGTGAGACAAAATACCCGGATGCAGGTCAGGGAATTTTGGTGGAAGTGATCGCTTCTGATTTAGAAGAGCTGCCTTACCAGATAGTTCTAAAGTCCAATGGTGAAACTTATGAGGGAGCAGTTTCTTATTATTTTGACATTATATCAGGAGATTTTGAAGAAGGATATTGGATTATTTCCGGCATCACTATGGAAGAACTTGGGGCGGATACTACTGTGGAGGCTTCCAGTGTGCTGCAGCGGTATGCTGCCACAGAGTTTGAGATTGTAGAAAAGTAGAAAAACAGTTCTTGTGCTATTTGCCATATATACCCCAAGTAAATGGTCGGGAAGTAAAAATAATAATTCCTAAACCCATACAAATTTTTTTGAAAAATTGTGGAATCTGTAAAAAACTTTCCAATGTTTTGATTTGAAAGTTTATGCAGAAAAAGTAGCAAAAATTAATAAAAAAATATGCAAAAATGAAAAAAATATGGTATAATGTACTATATTAACTCAAGAAACAGGGGGAATAAAAATGGCAAAAGAAATGATTGCAATGCTTCTTGCCGGCGGACAGGGCTCCAGATTATATGCGCTGACCCAGAAACTGGCAAAACCGGCAGTTCCTTTTGGCGGAAAATACCGTATTATCGACTTTCCGTTATCAAACTGCATTAATTCTGGTATTGATACCGTAGGTATCCTGACACAGTATCAGCCACTGGTACTGAATGAATATATTGGAAATGGACAACCTTGGGATTTGGACCGCTTGTACGGTGGTGTTCATGTACTTCCGCCTTATCAGCAGGCAACAGGTTCTGACTGGTATAAGGGTACTGCAAATGCAATTTACCAGAATCTTTCCTTTATCGAAAGATATAATCCGCAGTACGTTATCATCCTTTCCGGAGACCAGATTTGTAAACAGGACTACAGTGAATTTCTGAAATTCCATAAGGAGAAAAATGCAGAGTTCAGTGTGGCTGTTATGGAAGTTCCATGGGATGAAGCGTCTCGTTTTGGACTGATGGTAACAGATGAAAATGACAGGATTTCAGAATTCCAGGAGAAACCGAAGAATCCAAAATCCAATCTGGCTTCCATGGGTATTTATATTTTTAACTGGGATATCCTGAAAAAATATCTTACAGAAGATGAGGCAGATCCAAATTCTGAAAATGATTTTGGTAATAATATTATTCCAAATCTGCTCCGTGATAACCGTGCGATGTATGCATATCGTTTCAATGGCTACTGGAAAGATGTAGGAACCATTTCTTCTCTGTGGGAAGCCAATATGGAGGTTCTTGACCCAGAACACAGCGGTATAAACTTGTTTGATGATGATTGGAAAATTTATAGTCGTAACAGTGGTATGACGGGGCATAAAATCAGCGAAAAAGCAGTAGTAGAAAACTCCATGATCACAGATGGATGCCGTATTGACGGTCATGTAAAACATTCTATCTTATACGCTGGTGTTCGTGTGGAAGAAGGCGCTGAAGTAGAAGATGCGGTAGTTATGGGTGGAACCGTGATTAAGGCAGGTGCTGTTGTAAAACACTGTATCGTTGCTGAAAACGCAGTGATTGGTGAAAATGCAGTCGTAGGTGCTATGCCGGCAGATGGTGAAAAAGGCGTGGCAACCGTAGGACCAGGTGTTTATATTGGAGATAATGCCAAAATTGGACCAAATGCAATGGTTAGTGAAAACGTAAAAGGTGGTGAAGAACAATGGTAAATCTTAATGCAGATGCTTTAGGTATTATTTTTCCAAATAGCTATGATACGCTGGTTCCAGAACTGGTAAGTAAACGATTGATGGCTTCTATTCCATTTGCAGGACGTTATCGTATGGTAGACTTTATTCTTTCCAGTATGGTAAATAGTGGAATTGGTAATGTATCTATTTTGGTACGTCAGAATTACATGTCTCTTATGGATCATTTGGGTTCTGGTCGTGCATGGGATTTGACACGTAAAAATGGAGGTTTAAATATTGTTCCGCCATTTGCAGAAGAACAAGTAAAGGTCTATACAGGGCGTGTAGAAGGCTTGGCAAGTATTTTGGATTTCTTAAAACATCAGAAAGAAAAATATGTCGTAATGTCAGATGCCAATATTGCAGTGAACTTTGATTTCAATGCACTGATGGAAGTACATATTGAAAGTGGTGCAGATGTTACTGCTGTTTACAAAGAAGAAGAAGTTCCCAAAGGAATGATAAATAAACCAGCATCCAGCACTGCTATGTACTATACTTTGGGTATTGAAAATGGCAGAGTGAAAAAGATTTATATTAACCTAAATGAAAATAAAAAACAGAATTTATCCATGAATATTTATATTATGGACAGGGAACTGTTGATTAATTGGATTAATACAGCTTTTGTAAGAGGGTATCGGTATTTTGAACGTGATATTCTTGCACCGAATCTGGATAAAATTAATGTTCATGCTTATAAATTTGAAGGTTATTCTGCACGTATCTGTGATATGAAGAGCTACTTTGATGAAAATATGAAGCTTCTGGAAGAAGAAAATCTGGATGGACTGTTTGCAGGAAGCCAGATTTACACCAAGATTCGTGATGATAATCCGACAAGATACATCAATGGTTCAAATGTGAAAAACATCATGGCAGCAGACGGCTGTGTTATCGAAGGCGATGTGGAAAACAGTGTGCTGTTTAGAGGTGTAAAAGTCGGAAAAGGTGCAAAAGTAAGAAACTGTGTACTGATGCAGGATACCGTAGTGGAAGCTGGAGCAGATATCGAGTATGTGATCTCTGATAAGAATGTAACCATTACAGAAGGGAAACAGGTAAAGGGAACGGATACTTTCCCAGTATTTATTGCAAAACATCAGATTGTATAAAAAATAAAAAGAAAATAAAAAGAGGATGTCGTATGAAGTAGAATTTGATACGGCATCCTTTTTTGGACTTTAAATAGATTTAATAAAAATTTGATGTTCTTATGATGGCTCACAAAAAATAGGATTGTTATAATACATTTCAGCAAAAAGGCAGAACAGATGTGGTATGCCACGGGCGTACAGAAAGGAAATAATATGCTGAAATTAGAAAATATTAAGAAATCCTATGGACATACAACGATTTTAGAGAATATTAATTTATAGATTGAAAAAGGGGAGATTGTATCTATTCTGGGGCCATTCGGATGTGGGAAAACAACACTTTTAAATATGATTCTGGGGATTACGGATGCTGACAGCGGAACCATAGAATTTGATGGTGAGGACATGACTAATGTGCCCATGGAGAAGAGAGGTTTTAACATTGTTTTTCAGGATTATGCGCTGTTTCCAAACCTGAATGTGTATGGAAATATTACCTACGGACTTAGGAATAAACCGGGGATTTCCAGCAAACAGGAGGTAGAGGAACTCATTGATTTGCTTGGACTTAGAGAGCATTTAAGCAAGAAAATCGAACAGCTTTCCGGTGGGCAGAAGCAGAGAGTCGCCCTTGCAAGAACCATGGTGATGAAGCCAAGAATCCTGCTTTTAGACGAACCTTTAAGCGCCCTGGATGGTGTGATTAAAGAGTCTATTAAAGACCGGATTAAGAAGATTGCCAAGGAATATGAGCTTACGACCATTATTGTAACCCATGATCCGGAAGAAGCGCTGACATTGTCTGACAAGGTGCTGATTCTGAACAAAGGCGGTATTGCCCAGTTTGGAAAACCAGAGGAAATTATTCAGAAGCCACAGGGACAGTTTGTGAAAGATTTTATCCTGAATCAGTTGGAAATTAAGAGAAATAATATCTATACCTTATTCAGCAATTCTCTGACAGGAATGAGAGCTGCGGGGATGGCTGGCTGATGGGAAACAGGAGAACTATGAAACATAAAGAGAAAGAAATTAAAGTGATTTTTGTTGTGGTGACACTGATTTTTGCCTTTTTTCTGGCGGTTCCGGTACTTCGGCTTCTTGGAAAATCCTTCCTTCAAGACGGGGGTGTAACAGGTGATTTTTATCAGGAAGTGTTTACAGCAAAAGGGTTTTTGACCGCAGTTGGCAACAGCTTTCAGGTGTCTTCTCTGGGGGCTTTGATTACCACAGGAATTGCTTTTTTACTTGCCTACACCATTCATTATACCAATGTTCCAGGTGTTTTTAAGAAAGGCTTAAAGGCAGCAGCAGTACTTCCTATGTTTTTGCCAACCATTACCTATGGGTTTGCGATTCTGTATTCTTTTGGAAAAGAAGGACTTTTGACCAGGATATTTGGCAGGCAGATTTTTCAGATTTACGGGATGAACGGACTGCTTTTGGGCTATGTGATTTACACCCTTCCCATTTCTTTTATGCTGATTTTTAATGCCATGAGCTATATTGATAAGAAATACATGGTTGTGTCAAAGGTCATGGGAGATAAGGGGCTTCAGACCTTCTGGATTACCATTATCCGGCCTCTTCTGGGAACTTTGGCGGCTTCTTTTGTCCAGTCTTTTTTCCTGAGTTTTACAGACTTTGGTATTCCCGCAGCAGTAGGCGGGGAATATGAGGTGCTGGCAGGGGTTCTTTATGACCAGATGCTGGGAAGTATCCCGGATTTTCATAAGGGCGCAGTGGTAGCGGTGGTTATGCTGATTCCTTCGGTACTCAGTATTGTACTTCTTCACTATCTGGAAAAATACAATGTGCGGTATAACAAGATTTCCAATATTGAGATGCGGAAAAACTATGGAAGAGATATTTTCTGTGGTGTGGTAAGCGGGCTTTTCTGCATAAGCATGCTGGCTGTTTTTCTGGTGATTTTTGTGGTTCCTTTTGTAGAGGAATGGCCTTATGAGATTGCTTTTACACTGGAACATGTGAAGAAAGTATTGACTGATTCAGAACTTTTGGGCGTATATGGAAACTCCTTATATACAGCCTTTTTACTGCAATTTTTGGAACACTTCTGGCTTATGGAAGCGCTCTGGTGACTGCAAGAAGCCGGGTACACAGGGGCTTAAAGCGCGTCATAGAGGGTATTGCCCTGGTAACGAATACTATTCCCGGCATGGTACTTGGTCTGGCATTTTTATTTGTTTTTTCAGGCACAGGGCTGCAGAATACCTTTGCAATTATGGTTTTGTGTAATGTGATTCATTTCTTTTCCACACCGTATTTGATGATGAAAGAATCACTGGCAAAGATGAACGCTTCCTGGGAAACCACCGCAATGCTTATGGGAGATAACTGGTTCAAAACCATTGTTCGTATTGTAACCCCCAATGCAGTGTCCACTATTCTTGAGGTATTTAGCTATTACTTTATGAATGCTATGGTAACCATCAGCGCAGTGATTTTCCTGGCAGGGGCAAGAACCATGGTGATTACCACAAAAATCAAACAGCTTCAATATTATAATCAGTATAATGAGATTTTTGTACTGTCTTTGTTGTTGCTGTTTACCAATCTGGTTTGCAAAGCAGTATTTCAGTATCTTGCAAAACGGGGACATAAGGTGGAACTGGTGAAAGAGGCAGATACCAGAAAAGAGCGTGTGCGGCAGAAAACGGTTGCTATGATTAAGAGGATTGTAGCTGGTGTTCTGGCTGTGATTCTGGTGATTTCTGGAATTTCCCTGGTTACAGGAGGAAGAAATCAGGATTTGGTGGTGATTTATTCCAATGGGGATGATGAGGCCATTACTGCCATGAAGAAAGCCCTGGACGAAAATGGATATGAGGGAAAATACATTCTTCAGACCTTCGGTACCTCAGAACTTGGAGGAAAATTGCTGGCAGAGGGGAAAAATCTGGAAGCAGATATGATTACCATGAGTACCTTTTACATAGACAGCGCCCAGGAACAGAATCAGATGTTTGCGGATCTGACGTTTGAGCATGAGACCTTATCAGAGTTTCCGCCATACTGTACGCCAATCACTGCTCAGGAGGGTACTATGATTGTAAACACCAGGGTTATGGAGGAAAACAAGCTACCGGTTCCAACATCTTTAAAGGATTTGGCAGATCCGGTGTATCAGGATATGATTTCAGTTACCGACCTTTCCTCTTCCTCCACTGCATGGCTTATGATACAGGCTTTGATTGCAGAGTATGGGGAAGAAGAGGCCCAGGAGATTTTAACCAGGATTTATGAAAATGCAGGACCTCACATCGAAGATTCTGGTTCCGGACCTCTTAAAAAAGTACGTGCGGGGGAGGTAGCCATTGGATTTGGCCTGCGCCATCAGGCAGTGGCGGATAAAGAAGCAGGGCTTCCGGTGGATTACATTGACCCAATAGAAGGAAATTTTTCCCTGACAGAATCCATTGCTGTTTTAGACAGGGATACCAGACGCAAAGAAATTGCCGTGGAAATGGCAGAATGCATTGTAAAACAGGGAAGGGAAGAACTGCAAAAAACCTATCCTCTGCCTGTTTACAAAGGGGAAACTCTGGATGTTGCCAATCAGTCCGCTTATCCCAAAGTGCTCCCAGAACCATTGACTGCAGAGCTTTTGAAAGAGCATCAAAAACTTTCGGAAGCATGTAAATAAAGAGAAAAGAAAGCAAAGAAAAAGGAGAAAAATCATGAAGAATTATAAATTATTAACACCAGGGCCATTAACCACAACGGAAACCGTACGTAGGGAAATGATGTTTGACCATTGTACCTGGGATGATGATTATAAGAGTATTACACAGAAAATCAGAAAACAGCTTTTAAAGCTTGCACAGGTAAGTGAAGATGAATATACGGTGGTATTGATGCAGGGAAGCGGTAGTTTTGGCGTGGAATCTGTACTTACCAGCGTAGTTGGAGAAAATGAAAAATTGTTAATCGTAGCAAATGGGGCCTATGGGGAAAGAATGGAAGATATGGCGAAACATGGGAAAATCCCCTATACCATGTACAATGAGGTGTATTATAAAATTCCAGATGCAGAAAAAATCCGAGAAATTTTGGAAAAGGACCCTGCTATTACCCATGTGTCTATGGTACACAGCGAGACGACCTCTGGTATTCTTAATGATATTCAGGCAGTAGGGAAAGTTGTGAGAGAAAAGGGATGTACTTTCATTGTAGATGCTATGAGCAGTTTTGGTGGAGTGGAGATTCCTGTGAAGGACTGGGGAATTGATTTTATTATCAGCAGTGCGAATAAGTGTATTCAAGGTGTCCCTGGATTTTCCTTTATTATTGCTAACCGTCAGAAATTAATAGAGAGTGCAGGAAAGGCAAGAAGCCTGTCCCTGGATTTATATGACCAGTGGAAAACCATGGAGAAAGATGGAAAGTGGAGATTTACTTCCCCGACCCACGTGGTATTGGCATTTTCTAAGGCTTTAGAGGAAATGCAGGAGGAAGGTGGGATTGTCGCCAGAAGCAAACGTTATTATGATAATAACCGCCTGCTGATTCAGCGTATGGAAGAAATGGGAATTCAGACTTATATTGACCTGGAGTATCAGGGACCTATTATCACAACTTTTTTATACCCAGAGAATCACAACTTTGCCTTTTCAGAGATGTATCAGTATATTAAAGATAGAGGATACGCTATTTATCCAGGCAAAGTGACAGAGGCAGATACCTTCCGCATTGGAAATATTGGTGAAATCTATGAAGAAGATATTGAGAAAGTATGCAGCATTATGAAGGAATTTTTGGAGGGAAAAGAACATGTCTAAGAAAATAGCAGCAGTGATTTTTGACTGGGCAGGAACCACCGTAGATTATGGATGCTTTGCACCAGTGCAGGCTTTTGTGGAGATTTTTAAACATTTCGGCATTGAGCCAACCATGGAAGAGGTACGAAAACCTATGGGAATGTTAAAACGTGACCACATCCGCACCATGCTTGCTATGGAGAGGATTCAAAATCTGTGGACAGAAAAATACGGAAAAGCACCGGGAGAAGAAGAGGTGGACAAGTTGTATGCTTTGTTCCAGGAAAAACTTATGAGCATTCTTCATAAATTTGCACAGCCAAAGCCTTATGTACTGGAAACCATAGAAGAGCTGAGAAGCAGGGGTATCAAAATCGGCTCTACCACAGGCTATACAGACAATATGATGGAAATTGTAGTGCCAAAGGCAAAAGAAGCAGGATATGAGCCGGATGCCTGGTTCAGCCCGGATGCTGTGGGAAATATGGGACGTCCTTATCCCTTTATGGTGTTTCAAAACATGGAAGTCCTGAAAGTGGGAAAGGTGCAGCAGGTGATAAAAGTAGGAGATACGGTTTCGGACATTCTGGAAGGCAAACACGCAGGGGTGATTTCTGTAGGTGTGGTGGAAGGAAGTTCTGAAATGGGGTTTACTCAGGAGGAATATGAAAGCCTATCCCCAGAAGAAAAACAGGCAAAATCGGAAAAAGTAAAAAAGATTTTCCTGGATGCAGGAGCAGACTTTGTTATACAGGATATGAGAGGACTTGTCACACTCATTGACCTGTTGGGAGAATAAGAAGAAGTGATATTGACATGGGGTAGCTGGTTAGGTAATATAATAATCAGCTACCTTTTTTTCGTAAAATAATGTGTATAAGGAGGATTGTTATGGCATTTTATTATGAAGAACCATCCAGAACCTTTAGTGAATATTTGCTTATTCCGGGATATTCGTCTGCAAAGTGTATTCCCTCTGCAGTGAGTCTGAAAACACCCCTGGTGAAGTTTAAAAAAGGGGAGGAACCGGCACTTTCCATTAACATTCCCATGGTATCTGCCATTATGCAGTCTGTATCAGATGACCGTCTGGCAGTGGCTCTGGCTCAGGAAGGTGGTATGTCCTTTATCTATGGTTCACAGCCCATTGAAAGTCAGGCAGAAATGATTCGCAAGGTGAAACGCTACCGCGCCGGTTTTGTGGTGAGTGATTCCAATGTATCACCGGATATGACCCTGGGAGATGTGCTGGATATTACAGAGAAAACAGGCCATTCCACAGTTGCTGTCACAGAAAATGGAAAGCCAAATGGAAAGCTTCTTGGCCTTGTTACCAACAAGGATTACCGGGTCAGCAGAATGGGCAGAGATATGCCGGTGGCAGAGTTTATGACAAAATTTGAGAACCTTGTTTATGCCAGTGAGGAAACTTCTCTGAAGGAAGCCAATGATATTATCTGGGAACACAAGATTAACTGTCTGCCTTTAGTGAACGATAAACAAGAGCTGGTGTATCTGGTCTTTCGTAAGGACTATGATACCCATAAAAAGAATGAAAATGAGCTGATTGATGATTCCAAACGGTATATGGTGGGAGCGGGAATCAATACCAGAGATTACCGGGAACGTGTGCCAGCCCTTCTGGAAGCAGGGGCAGATGCTTTGTGTATTGACAGTTCCGAAGGCTTTTCAGAGTGGCAGAAGCTGACTATTGACTATATTCGTGAGAATTATGGAGATAAGGTAAAAGTCGGCGCAGGAAACGTGGTGGATGGCGATGGATTCCGTTTTCTGGCAGAGGCAGGAGCTGATTTTGTCAAAGTAGGAATCGGAGGCGGCGCAATCTGTATCACCAGAGAGCAGAAGGGAATCGGACGTGGACAGGCTACAGCCCTCATTGATGTGGCAAAGGCAAGAGATGAGTATTACAAGGAAACGGGAATCTATGTGCCTATTTGTTCAGACGGTGGAATTGTCCATGATTATCATATTACCCTGGCTCTTGCCATGGGCGCTGATTTCATTATGCTGGGAAGGTATTTTGCCAGATTTGATGAAAGCCCGACCAAGCGGGTGAATATCAATGGAAGTTACATGAAGGAATACTGGGGCGAAGGAAGCGCAAGAGCCAGAAACTGGCAGCGCTATGATATGGGAGGAGACAAGAAGCTTTCCTTTGAAGAAGGTGTGGACTCCCTGGTGCCTTATGCCGGAAGCTTAAAAGACAATGTGGGACTGACTCTCAGCAAAGTCCGCTCTACTATGTGTAACTGCGGCGCATTGACCATACCGGAGTTACAGGAAAAAGCCAAAATCACACTGGTTTCCGCCACCAGTATTGTAGAAGGCGGGGCGCATGATGTTACTTTGAGGGATAAGAGGTAAGTATTAAGCTGCAGTTTTCGTGAAGAGAGTTGAAAACTGCAGCTTTCTTTTATTCATAAATCCCATTGATGGTCACTTTAAATAACGCTTCTTTTCCGTTTAAATCTTCTTTTCCATAATCTTCCGGGAAGGTGGCATAGACATCTACCTGGTCTCCTGGGTGAGCGCCTATGAGCTGCTCTTCAAAGTCATCAATATAGAGACCAGAGCCAATGGTAAGGTCTGTGCCTTTTCCCTGGGTATTGCCCCCTTCAAACTCCACGCCATCAACGGAGCCAACGTAGTCAATGTTTACGGTATCGCCATCTGCAATGGTGAGAGAAGTATCTGTGGATAAAGTTGGCTGGGTATCTTTTTCCTGAGAAGCAGTTTCTTCCGTTTCCTGCTGAGTTTCAGCCTTCTGGTCTTTGGCATCTTTTTGTTTCATAGAATCTGCCAGAATCAGCGCTGCCAGCACAACCACAGCAGTAATGGGAAGTGCATAACTTAAAATTTTTTTGATTTTTTTCTTTTGTGCAGCCTTTTTTCTTTCTTCTGCCCTGCGCTGCTGGGCAAGTTTTCGATTTTCTTTTTTCATTTCTGTAAAAACTCCTTATGTATTGGTAATGATTCTGTGTTATTGTATCGGATAAATGTGGTGAAATTGTGTTTTTTAATAGTTCTTGACAAGTTTTTTTCCAGGTGTATAATACTTTGTGAAAAGTTTTAAATAGAACAGTTCTGAATAAAACAATAAAGGGGTGAAAAGATGGAAGATGAGAAAACATATGCTATAGAATGGCTGGTGCATTTCAGGCATATTATTAAGTGCCAGGATGCCTTGATTAAGGAGCTTTGTGATAAATTCTTATTGACCCGGATTGAGGGAACTATTATTACGTTCCTTCACAATCATCCTGGACGTGACACTGCCGGAGACATTGTAGAACTTCGGATGCTTTCGAAAGGGAATGTATCAAAGGCAGTGGAGGCTCTCATTCAAAAGGGGCTGATTCACAGAGAGCAGGATGAAAAAGACAGGAGAAAGATTCATTTATCTCTCCTTCCGGCAGCAGAGCCAATGATTCTGGCTCTGGAAGAAAAGCAAAGAGAATTTGGCAATGCACTTTTTGACGGTTTTTCGGAAGAAGAGATGAGGCTTTTCCATAAAATGAACAGCCGGATTGCAAAAAACACATTAGGAATTATGAAGAGGAGTGACTTGAAATGAATGATGACAGAGACTTTTTAGGAAAAGAGCCACTGGGAGAGCTGTTGTGGAGACTGGCAGTTCCTACGGTACTTGCGCAGCTCATTAACATGCTTTATAACATTGTAGACCGTATTTATATCGGACACATTCCGGAGGTTGGAGCATTGGCACTTACCGGTGTGGGAGTATGTATGCCTTTAATTTTGATTGTATCTGCCTTTGCCGCTTTGGTGGGTAACGGAGGCGCTCCAAGAGCATCCATATCCATGGGAAAAGGTGATAAGGAATCAGCAGAGAAAATTCTGGGAAACTGCTTTGCCATGCAGCTTGTGATTTCAGTGATTTTAACAGCAGTGCTGCTTATCTGGAACAGAGATTTCCTGCTGGCGTTTGGAGCCAGTGAGAATACCATAGAATATGGTGTCAGCTACATGAATATTTATTCTCTGGGAACCATTTTTGTGCAGCTTACCCTGGGTATGAACTTCTTCATTACTGCACAGGGCTTTGCAAAAACAGGAATGCTTTCTGTACTCATTGGCGCGGTAGCCAATATTATTCTGGACCCAGTCTTTATCTTCGGGCTGAATATGGGAGTTCGCGGCGCTGCCCTGGCAACCATTCTTTCCCAGGCGTTATCCTGTATCTGGGTATTATCGTTCCTGTTTGGAAAAAAGACTACTTTGCGAATCCGCTGGAAAAATGTAAATTTAAAACCAGAACTGGCGCTTCCTACCCTGGCGCTTGGGTCTTCTGTTTTTGTGATGCAGGCCAGTGAAAGCGTGATTTCCATTTGCTTTAATTCTTCTTTGTTAAAATATGGAGGAGATGTGGCAGTAGGAGCTATGACCATTCTTACCAGTGTTATGCAGTTTGCCATGCTGCCTTTGCAGGGACTGGGACAGGGTGCCCAGCCCATTATCAGCTATAACTATGGCGCAAAGAAAAAGGAACGTGTGCGGGGAGCTTTTTATCTGCTTTTAAAGGCAAGTATGGTTTATGCAGTGGTTTTGTGGGGCGCTGTTATGTTGTTTCCAAAACTGTTTGCAGGAATGTTTACTTCAGACCCCACACTTTTGGAATTTACAGGTACAGCCCTTCGGGTTTATCTGTGCGCTATGTTTATTTTTGGGATTCAGCTTGCCTGCCAGCTTACCTTTATGTCCCTGGGAAATGCCAAGGCATCTATTCTGGTGGCAGTTATGCGTAAATTCATTCTGCTGATTCCGCTGATTTTCATTATGCCGGCAATTTTAAGAGGCAACCAGACCATGGCAGTGTATATGGCAGAGCCGATTGCAGATATTCTGGCGGTATGCTTTACTGTGGTGCTGTTCAGACAGCAGTTTAAAAAGGCGTTAAGTCAGATTTAATACAGAAAAATAAAAGGGAACTGTCGCAAAAAAAACAGTATTTCATGCGATAGTTCCCTCTTTTTATCTCTCCACCATACTGATAGATTCAATACCTACACTTCCTCCGCGAACAACCTCAATGGTTTTAAATTCCTCTTTAAACAGTTTGATAACTGCGTCATTTTTGGTAGCGGTCTGGACAAATTCCAGAAGCAGACTGTCTTTTCCATAGTCAATAACCCTGGCTTTGAAAGTTTCTGCAATTTGGAATACTTCTACTTTATCAGCAGAGGTGCAATTCATGACTTTTACATAAAGGATTTCCTTCATGCGCACAAACACGTCTGTAAAATCAATGACCTTAATCACTTCTACCATACGGTTCAACTGTTTTTTAATCTGCTCAAAGGTTTCATCATCACTTACCGTTGCTATGGTCATTCTGGAAACCGTAGGGTCTTCTGTAGTGCCAACGGTAAGACTGTCCAGATTGTAAGATTTTCCGGAGAAGAGTCCGGATATCTTAGAAAGAACACCTACCTGGTTTTCCACATACAGGGAAATCCATCTTTTTTTCATTCCTTTTTCCATGTGTATTCCTCCTCCTAACAATCCATAATCATATCTTCCAGAGTTCCCCCTGGTTTAATCATAGGGTAGACCATTTCTTCCGGGTCCAGGATAAACTCAATAATCGTTGGGGCTTTGGTATTTTTTTTCGCCTCTTCAAAGGCAGGGGCAATTTCTTCCCGCTTGGTTACCCGTATTCCTTTTGCACCGTAGCTTTCTGCAAGTTTGATAAAGTCCGGTGTATATTCGGGAAATTCTCTGCCTTCTGTGCGGCGGGAGAGGGCTCCGGCCTTCAGATTGGTCATACTGTAGCGTTTGCCATAGAAAAGCTTTTGCCACTGACGAACCATTCCCAGATATTCATTGTTGAAAATACAGGCAATAATGGGAAGTTCTTCCAGCACTGCGGTTGCCAGTTCCTGGATATTCATCTGCATTCCACCATCTCCGGACACAGAGATAACAGGAGTCTGTGGATTTCCGATTTGGGCTCCAATGGCGCCAGGGAGGCCATAGCCCATGGTTCCCAGACCGCCGGACATAATCAACTGTTTCTTTGGAGTGATTTCTGCAAACTGGGACACCAGCATCTGATGCTGCCCTACATCTGTTACCAGAATGGATTCCTCAAACTGGCGGTTGATTTCTGAAATAATATCCAGAGGGCTCATAAGCGGGCGGTTTTTCATGGTAAGGGGATGCTCTTCCTTCCATTTGGCAATTTCTGTCAGCCATTTCTTTGTATTTTGAGCAGACACATATTCATCCATTTTCAGAAGAGCCTCTTTGGCATCTGCCACAATGGGGATATCCACATGAATATTCCTGGAAATGGAGGCTGTGTCAATGTCAATGTGAATAATCTGGGCATTTGGGGCAAAAGCGTGAAGCTTTCCGGTAATACGGTCATTGAATCTGGTTCCAATGGAAAACAGTACGTCGCAATTACTTACCGCCATGTTGGCAGCATAGGAGCCATGCATACCCAGGTTGCCGATAAAATAAGGGCTGGCGGTGGAAATTGCTCCCCGGCCCATAACGGTAGTCACTACTGGAATCTGGGTTTTCTCAACCACTTTGGTAAAAATCTCATTTGCCCGGGCAATGTTGACGCCGCCTCCTGCCAGAAATAAAGGTTTTTTGGCTTTTTGAAGTACCTTTAAGGCACGCTTTAACTGGCCGATATGCACATCTGTGTTAGGCTTATAGCCACGAATGTTCACGGATTTTGGATATTCCGGGCTTCCAAGCTCTGCCATGACATCTTTTGGCAGGTCAATGAGTACGGGACCAGGACGTCCGGTGCGGGCAATGTAAAAGGCTTCTTTGATAATACGTCCCAAATCTTCCCGATGGCGGACAGTGATGCCGTATTTGGTGATGCTTCTGGTAATTCCCACAATGTCAACTTCCTGGAAGGCATCGTTTCCAATGAGGTGCCTGGCTACCTGTCCGGTGAAGCATACCAGGGGAACACTGTCATAATTGGCAGTTGCCAGACCTGTCACCAGATTGGTAGCGCCGGGGCCGCTGGTTACCAGACACACGCCGACCTTGCCGGTGGTGCGGGCATAGGCGTCCGCTTCGTGAACAAGAGCCTGTTCATGTCTTGGAAGTATGATTTTTACATCACTGTGTTTATACAATTCATCGCTAATGTCAATGGTGCAGGCGCCAGGATAGCCGAACAGTACCTCAACACCTTCTTCTTTCAATGCCTTTACGAATAATTTGTTTCCGGAAATTTGTTTCATAGCACATCCCCTCCTTTTGATGTATGATAGCAAAACTACGATTCAGGCAGTATCGTGCAATTTTAACACTATATATTGCTAAAGTTTATTTGTATTATAGGGGTTAAAATTGTGAATTGTCAACTGTTTCCTATACAAAAATCAGGAAAAAGAGTATACTTGGACAAAAGGAGAGAAAACCATGATATCACGTACAGAAATCAGGAGACTATGCAATTCTTCCGCTTATTTTAAGGGGATGGATCTGTATCATCAGGGGAAAATAGAAGAGTTTTCAGTCTGGGAACAGGAAAAAGAAGATTTTATAGATGCGGTAGTAGAAGGAAGCAGTCAAAATTTATATTCCGTTCAGATTACATGCAGACCGGGGGAAAATAAAGTGGCAGAAGCCTTTTGTGAGTGTCCGGCCTATGAGAGCTATCCGGGAATCTGCAAACACTGTGTAGCAGTGCTTCTGGCGTATCTGGATGAGAAAAAGAAAAGTACAGAAAAGGAAAAACGTCTGCCAAGAGCCAGCAGAACCACCAGGGAACTAAAAGAACTGCTGGCAAGAAAGGAAGCAGAGCGCACTGCGCCAATTCTTCAAAGGGAGCTTTATGAAAAAGTCCGGCTGGAGCCATACCTTCAGGTGTCTGAAGGAGGCATTTCCATAAGCTTTAAAATAGGAACCGGACAGATGTATGTGCTGAAAGATATTTTTGCTTTTGTGCAGAATATGGAGACAGGAAAAGAGGCAGCTTACGGGAAAAAGCTGCAATTTGTTCATGTGCCAAAGGTGTTTGAATTGAAATCTGCAAAGCTGGCAGCCTTTTTGGTACAGTGGTCTGAAGAAAACAGAAACCTGTACAGGGAATCTGCCTGGTATGGGAATTCTTATGGTTATGTTTATCAGAAATTGAAGGAGATTTCTCTGTCCGTAGCAGAACTGGCAAAAGTCCTGGAGATTTTGCAGGGAACTTCAGTAGCAGTGAAGCTAAGAGGCCAGGATGTGGGCATGTGGGAAATCACAGAAAAAAGCCCGAAAAGAAGCATAGAACTTTCAGGGGAAGTCCTGGGACTTCGTATCAGGACAGAGCGGCTGTTAGTATTTCGGGACAGGGAATGGGTTATTTATTTCCAGAACCAGAAAATTTTCCTTACCAGACATAAGGAGGGGCCAGAAGAGGAATTGTTCTTCCTTTTACAGCAGCTTCCGGGACAGTGTGCCTTTTTGGAAAAAGAGGATGTTCCGGCTTTTTGCAGGGAGTACCTTCCGGCAGTACAAAAGGAATATTCTTGTGTGTGTAAAAACTTTGACCCACAGGAATATACCATAGAGCCGGTTTCCTTTGCATTTTATCTGGACGCTCTGACAGATACGTTTCTCACAATAAAGGGAGCAGCCTTATATAGAGAAGAAAAATTTAACTTGTTTGACAAGAAAACAGGAGTCGGCAGAAGGGATTTTACAGAGGAAGCCAGGGCAGAACTTCTGGTAACTTCCTGGGGAAATGCCTATGATGAAAAGCGGCAGTGTATGGTACTGGCTGGGGACGAGAATAAGATTTATGAATTTCTTACAGAAGGGATTCCCATGCTTGGAAAACAGGGAGAAGTTTACGTTTCCGAAGCATTAAAGCGGATGAAAGTTCTGGCTTCTCCCAGGATCTCTGTTGGGATTTCCCTTTCCTCAGGCGCTTTGCATATGGCAGTTTCTTCCGAAACATTCACCAGGGAGGATCTGGTGGAGATTTTATCCAGATACGATAAGAAAAAACGGTATTACAGACTGAAAAACGGAACCTTTTTAAACATGGACGGGGGATTAAAGCAGCTATGGGAATTAAAGGAGAGTCTGGGGCTTCTGAGAAAACAGTTGTTGCAGGAGAATATCACACTTCCGGCCTACAGGGCGCTGTATCTGGATGGGGAATTTAGCAAATGTGAAGGACTGCAGGTGAAGAAAGACCGGAACTTCAAGGCACTAATCCGAAATATGAAAACTATAGAGGATAATGATTTTGAACTGCCGAAAAGTCTGGAAGGAATTTTCCGGGAATATCAGAAAACGGGATTTCTGTGGCTGAAAACCTTAAAGAGTAATGGCTTTGGCGGGATTCTGGCAGATGAAATGGGACTTGGGAAAACCCTTCAGGTAATTGGCTTTTTGCTTTCTGAGATGGAAGAGGCAAAAGAAGGAGAGAATAAAAGCTGTCTTATTGTGTGTCCTGCCTCTCTGGTTTTTAACTGGATTAGTGAATTTCAAAAATTTGCTCCCAATCTTTGCGTTAAGGCGGTAACCGGAAACAGCAAGGAGCGGGAAGAAATACTAAAGCACTGTGGGAAAAAAGACATTTTAGTGACATCCTATGACTTGTTGAAACGCGATATTTTGTGTTATGAATCCCTTTCCTTTGCCTTCCAGATTCTGGATGAGGCGCAGTATATCAAAAATCACGGCACACAGGCAGCGAAGGCAGCCAAAGAAGTTTCAGCAGCCTTTCGTCTGGCGCTTACCGGAACCCCTATTGAGAATCGGCTCAGTGAGCTTTGGAGTATTTTTGATTATTTATTACCTGGTTTTCTATATTCTTATGAGCATTTCCGTAAAGAGATAGAAATACCTGTTGTTCAGAGGCAGGAAGAAGAAGTCAGGGAGCGTCTGAAAAAAATGGTAAGTCCCTTTCTTTTAAGGCGGGTAAAAAAAGATGTGCTGAAGGATTTGCCGGAAAAAATAGAAAAGAATCTGTACGCAACCATGGAAGGGGAGCAAAAGGAACTTTACCATGCTCATGCACAAAGACTGAAAATGATGCTTGTCAGGCAGACAGAGGAAGAATTTCGTTCTTCCAGAATTCAGGTATTATCAGAGCTTACCAGGCTGCGCCAGCTTTGCTGCTGTCCGGCTCTGGTTTATGAAGGCTATGAAGGGGAATCCTCCAAGGAAGAGCTTTGTATGGAACTGATCCGGCAGGGAATTTCCTCCGGACATCGGATTCTGCTTTTTTCCCAATTTGTTACTATGCTTAAGAGACTGGAAAAAAAGCTGGAAGAACAGGGGATTTCTTATTACAGTCTTACAGGAAGTACGGGAAAGGGCATGAGAAGTCAGTTGGTGAGGGATTTTCAGGAAAAGGATGAGGCAAAGGTATTCTGTATCTCTTTGAAGGCGGGGGGAACCGGACTGAATCTTACTGCAGCAGATATGGTCATCCACTATGACCCCTGGTGGAATCAGGCAGTTCAGGATCAGGCCACGGACCGGGTTCACAGGATAGGACAGAAAAATCCGGTGACCGTGTACCGGCTTTTGGAAAAGGATACCATTGAGGAAAGGATACAGCGCCTTCAGGGAGAAAAAAAGAATCTGGCAGAGGAATTGCTCTCAGGAGAAGATATGAGCAGCAGTCATTTTAACCGTCAGGAATTGCTGGAACTTTTAGTATAACACTAGGATATAACAACAGGGTATAACAGACATGAGAAACTTGTATGGTTCCTGGCGCTGTTTTATATTGACGGATAAAAGTGTCAGGATTACAATTTAAGAAATTCGTCCCTCGCAGTCAGGAGGCTGTGAGGGATTTTCGTTTACAGAGGGAAAAGGAGGAGTCTTAGATGAAAGGTTATAAGAAAGTGATGGAGTTTATAGCTGGGATGGAGAAAGTGATTCTGGTATTGTCTACAGTGCTGATTTTGATTCTGACTGTAGGAAATGTACTGTCCAGAAAACTGCTTCACCGTTCCTGGTCTTTTACTGAGGAGCTGGTTGTGGCTGTGTTTGTGCTGATTACCCTGGTGGCGGCAGCTCTTGCATGCAGGGAAGGGGAACTGGTAAGTCTGCCTCTTCTCACAGACCGGTTACCGCAAAAGAGCAGAAAACCGATTGCTGTGATTATTACCGTATTGTCTGTGGCATTTACGGTGGTGCTGTTTCAATATGGTCTGGATAAGGTACTGACACAGTTGGAAAATGGAAAACGCACCTTTGTCCTGAACTGGCCGGAGTGGATTTTCTGGTCCTTTATTCCTATTGGGGCAGGGTGTATGATACTGCATTTTATTGAATATTGTGTGGACGTATGTACAGATTTTCAATACGCAAAGAAGAAGGGGGAAGTATAAATGGTTAGCGCAGTGTTATTTTTATCTTTTTTGTATTTTTGATTTTAAACGTGCCCATTGCCATTTGTCTGGGCTTGTCCTCCGTCTGTGCAATCCTGTATTCCGGCACATCCCTGACTATTGTGGCAACCAATGTGTATTCCGGAATCAGCAAATTTTTGCTGCTGGCTATTCCATTTTTTGTATTGTCCGGAAATATTATGGCAAAAGCAGGAATTTCCAGGAGACTGATTAAATTTGTCAATACCTGTGTGGGACACAGAAGAGGGGGAATTGCCATTGTATGTGTGATTGTGGCGTGTTTCTTTGGAGCAATTTCCGGTTCCGGACCGGCTACTGTGGCAGCTCTTGGCGCAGTGCTGATTCCGGCTATGGTGGAAGAGGGGAGATTTTCAGCTCCGTTTTCCACAGCCCTTATGGCAACCTCCAGTTCCATTGCTATTGTCATACCTCCCAGTATTGCTTTTGTAGTGTATGCTTCCATTACAGGAGTGTCTATTGCAGATATGTTTTCCGGTGGTATTGTGCCTGGTATTTTAATGGGGCTGGCGCTGGTCATTGTGGTTATGATTGAGGTGCGGAAAAAGGGCATCCAGCCAACCATGGAAAAGGCGTCCTGGAAAGAACGAATGAAGGCTTTTGGTGATGCATTCTGGGGCTTCCTTATGCCCGTGATTATTCTGGGAGGTATCTATGGTGGTATTTTCACACCAACAGAGGCTGCGGCAGTGTCAGTGGTATACGGACTTTTTGTGGGAATGGTGATTTACCGGGAAGTCAAATGGAGAGACCTGGTGGATATTTTTGTGGATTCAGCCAAAACCACAGGTGGAATTATGCTGATTGTGGCATGTGCATCCTTGTTTTCTTATGTATGTACCCAGTTTGGAATTTCTACAGCAGCTTCCAATTTATTATCCACAGTGGCGCATAATCAGTTTATTTTTTTATTGATTGTAAATGTAATTTTCCTTATTGCAGGATGTTTTATTGACGCCAATTCTGCTATGTACATTTTTATCCCCATTATGCTGCCTGTATGTAAGGCACTGGGATATGATTTGGTAGCCTTTGGTGTTATGGCAACTGTGAATCTGGCAATCGGACAGGTAACCCCTCCGGTTGGCGTAAATCTGTTTGTGGCAATCATTATGAAAATAAAAAAAGGTATGGAGGTTACCCTGCAGCAGATTTCCAGGGCAGTTGTGCCTATGATTGCAGCCTCAGTGGCAGTATTGTTGTTGATTACATATGTGCCTAAGATTTCTACTTTTCTGCCGGAGGTTCTGGCTGGAAGTTCTTATACAGGAAAAGTGGCAGAAGGAAGCGCAGAAAGTTCAAAAGACCCTATGGAAGATGTTGCCTTTAACCAGATTGAGGATTACAGCGATTTGGGATGGGAGGAGCAGACATGGAACTTCACCTGCTCCACAACGGAAAACAGTACCTGGTCTGAGGCTGGGGAACATTTTGGAAAATTAATGGAAGAGGCTACGGGAGGCAAGGTCCATGTGGCTGTATATGCAGCAGACCAGCTTACCAATGGAAATCAGTCAGAGGGAATCCAGGCATTGATGGAAGGGGACCCGGTGCAGATTTCCATGCATTCTAATTTGATTTATTCTGCTTTTGACCCTAGATTTAATGTGGTGTCCATGCCCTTTAACTTTGATTCTCTGGAAGATGCAGATGAGAAGCTGGATGGAAAAGCAGGGGATATGCTGAAAGAAATTTTGGAGGAATATGGACTCCATACCATGGGAATTGCAGAAAACGGTTTCCGGCAGCTTACCAATTCACAGAGACCAGTAACCTGTGCAGAAGATATGAAAAATCTGAAAATCCGCGTTGCAGGTTCCAACTTGTTGACACAGTGCTATAAACTCTGGGGGGCAGATGCTACCAATATGAACTGGTCAGAAACCTATACTGCATTGCAGCAGGGGACAGTAGACGGTCAGGAAAACCCACTTCCGGCGATTGACGCAGCCAGCGTTCAGGAAGTACAGCAGTATTGTTCTATGTGGAATTCTATTTATGACTGCCTTTTCTTCTGTATCAATCAGGAACTGTACGATTCTCTTACACCGGAACAGCAAAAGGTAGTAGATGAAGCCGGAAAGAAAGCAGTAGAATACGAACGCTATATTAACCGGGCAGGAGACGAAGAAATTTTGAAACGCTGGGCAGAAGAAGACGGTGTAGAAATCCTGCCAGAAGAAGCATTAGATATGGATTCCTTCCAAAAAGCGGTGGAAGGCATTCCACAATGGTTTGAAGAAGAACTCATAAGCCAGGGTTATGACCCGGAAGAAGTCAAAGAACTGATTCAGGCCTTTCGAGAAGAGTAAGAAATAAAAATAGCTGTCTTATATAATTGTCTTTTGGCATATGAATATCGTTCAGGCGAATTTGTCGAGTACCCGTTGAGACTACAGGCTCAACGGGAGCGCAGACTGAGCCGGAACGGTATCATATGCCGCATGACACTTTCCATAAGACAGCTTCTTTTTAATTCTCTTTATCTTTTGGCAAAATAAGATTTAGAAGTACCGCGCAAATGGTTGCCAATACAACAGGAGATTTTCCGAAAATCATGGTGACCCATTCTGGAAATTGTGCAAGAGAGGCACTCGCCTGTGTAACACCCATACCCATGGCAATAGAAAGTCCCACAATGGTAGTGCTTCGGAAGGTTAATGGTTTTTGGGTAATCAGTTTGATTCCGGTCATGGCAATGGTAGCAAATACAGAAACGGTAGCTCCGCCCAGTACACAGGAGGGAATGGTAGTCAGCAGGGAGGAAAACTTTGGAAGGATTCCAGCGACTAACAGAATCACTGCAGATAGACCAAGCACCACTCGGTTTACTACTTTGGTTGTTACGACAATGCCTACATTCTGGCTGAAGGTAGCAGTAGGAAGTCCCCCTAGAAGTGCACCTATAATATTTGAAATACCATAACCAAAGATACCGCCTTTTAATTCCTGATCTGTGGGCATACGATCCATGGAACCTGTGGTGGTTGCAGAAAAATCACCAATGGCCTGAATGGAGTTAATAGCAAATAATACGCCAATGGCTGCACAGGAGGAGATTTCAAATTTAATTCCAAAGTGCAGGGGCATAGGAATCTGGAAGAAAGCGGCATTAGCAACAGGTGTAAAATCCACCATACCTGCAAACAGGGAGATAATATAACCTACAATAATGCCAATCAATATAGAAGCAAGTTTTACAATGCCTTTGCCAAAATGATTCAGTGTAATTACCACTGCCAGGGTAATTAAGGAAATGGCCCAGTTTTGCCAGGAACCGTAGTTTGGTTTTCCAACTCCTCCTGCCATATAGTTAATGGCCGTTGGGTACAGGGAAAGACCAATGGCAAATACTACCGTACCGGTAATTAATGGCGGGAAAAATTTGCGGATTGCCTTAATATTAAGTCCCACAAGGGCGGCAATCACACCGCCGAAGATTTGCGCGCCCAAAATGGTGGCAACGTCAAAGCCTTCTGCAATCGCCTGCATACTGGGAACATAGGCAAAGCTGATGCCCATAATGACAGGAAGACCAGAGCCAATGGCCAGGGCTTTTCCTTTAAATATAGGAAATAGCTGCAAAAGGGTGGATAAGGCTGCCACAATCAAGGCTGCCTGGAGCAGGGTAACAGAATCTGCGTCGGAAAGTCCGGCAGAGCCTGAAACAATAATTGCAGGGGTTACACAGCCTACAATCATAGCAACTACATGTTGCAGCGCCAGGGGAATGGCTTTTCCAAGTGCCGGACGCCCATCCAGCTTAAACAGTTCAGAGTCCATAGTGTATACCTCCGTGATGATATGAATTTTTTCGACATTATAGTATCATCTCAAAATACAAAATGCAAGAAAGAAGGGGCAGTTTGACGGAAAAAAGAAAAATCAGTATAATCCCGTCTTTGACAGTTAGGAAAAGCAAAAATCGCTGTATCCCTTATGGTTACTGGGCTACAGCGATTTTTGCTGTTGTTGCGGACTATAGTATTTTATTCTTTCCCTTTACTTTTTTTCTGAATATTTCTCATTTTACTTTTTGTTATGAACTGATAATCTGTTCGGAAACCACAGACGTCATGAAGATCATCCGTAATTCTTTCTCGTTTGTATAAAGGAATGAATCCCTGTTCCTGTATTTCGGCGAAATTCATTTCTTTTAGAACATCTAATAATTCTTCACATGTATATTTAGCATCCAGTTTTTTCTCAAGGAAGCGGTATATGGTCAATGCAAGAAAACAGATTAGAAAATGTGCTTTGATCCGGTTTTCATCCTGTAAATAGACAGGTCTTGCAGAAAAATCTGTTTTCATAATCCGGAAACATTCTTCTATCTGCCATCTTCCTTCACTTACTTTTAAAATATCACCAACTTCGTCATCTAAAAGATCTGTGCATACTGCGTAAAATCCATCATACTGGGATTCTTCCAAAATCTTGATTTCATCTAGATAATGCTTTACATCAGCAGCTTCGCCTTCTTCTGTTACAGCCATAGTTCCGATGAAACGTGCTGGATCATTTGGATTTTTGCGGTTCTTTTTTGTGCTCCCTGAATCCAGCATCTTTTGTGCCCGTTCAATCTGTTTGTCTCGAATAGATTTTTGATAAAGGGCATATTTAGGAGAATAGGTAATGATCAGGCGTTGATGCAGCTTCTTTGTGGTGTAGGGCTCGTCTTTATAATAAAGTCCTTTATCATC
>ENA-OROR01000323-OROR01000323.1-human-gut-metagenome-genome-assembly--contig:-NODE-323-length-45552-cov-35.300635_pt1 | contig 45552 bp, 68 predicted proteins | sample MGYA00242135_ERZ509060 | MGnify/ENA primary metagenome ERZ509060 (study PRJEB26280, sample SAMEA2338742) | human gut metagenome | biome: human gut; feature: human-associated habitat; material: faeces... | reverse complement strand
TGTTAATAGTAAATACTAAGGATGAATTGTCATATGCTAAAAGATCTCTACTTCCAGGGCCATCTGTTATTGTAGTCACATATTCTACACCAGTGGAAATATTGAATATTATCATAGTCATATTTGCTTCGCTTTCAATCATATTTGGAAATATCAAATTTGCTTCTTGATTAGGCAACATATATGCTATACTGTATCTGCTTATTCTCCACCCCCATGGACAATAAGCTATAGGAGTTTGAGGAGACATAATAAAACGACGTTGAGCAAAATCACCATTAGCTACTATACCAGCAGTAGATAAACTTGATGCATTTCTTTTCCATTCAGTGCTCCAACTTCCTTGAAATATATTTCTAGAATACCAATAAGTGGCTTCAGTATTATTGAAATCAAAAGCTAAAACAGTTTTTCTAACATTATCTGCATCACATAATACTAAATACTGGTATTCATTACTTAAATTAAATGGTCTATCAGCTGCATTATACAAAGGATCTGGAGCATTGGTAGCAAAAAATGTACCACCTGGAGCTGCTGCATTAGCTGCCTCTAAAACTGTAGTATAACTTCTAAAATCATTATTCTTTAAATTTCTTCCAGTATAACTACCAACAACAGCCTTTAAAGTAGATGGAGTGATGAACTTCGTGTTATTGGTTCCGGCTATTGCTTCATCAGAATTAGCTTTATCAAGAACCTTCTGCATAATAGTTTGAGACATATTATTAGCAAAAGTAGAAACTGCATCTGCATCATTAGCATCTAAACCATTTGCTTGCATCATTTGTCCAATTGCATAGGCAACAAGAGATACTTGATATAATGTTTTATTTTGAAGCTGTGAAGATGCTATACCTTGCTGAACGCCATTTATTCTTTGAACGTTAGAGCTATAAGCCTCATCAGTTAGCATATTTGCTTTATTCTGATCAAATATTTTTATATTATTTACGGCCATTTCTTAACCTCCATTCTATATTCTAATAACCAGAAAAGGAAGCTAAGTTAATAGCTTCCTAATCTTTCATTACTTATTTTATATCAACAATCAAAATTCTCAATGCTAATGCAAAGCCAATTTTCATCATCCATCTGTTCAGTTTCCAGACCTACCACTTCATAATCTTGACATATACTTTCAGTATTAAATGCCTCCCAGCAATTAGTAACATACTTAACTTCCATACCTTCACGAGTGGTAATATAAAACTTAATTTGCTGCTTAATGTTCGTGCGATAGATCAACTTGAGAATTTCCTTCAATTTCATTTTAGTTTCCTCCATTTGTTTGTTTGTTTTTTTAGTTATTTGTTTTACTATCATTATTATATCACACTTTGATATACTTGTAAACAATAAAATGAAAATTTTAGAAAATATTTTTAAACTACGATATACCAATAAGAACCAATAGTATAAAATGCTTGCGCATTCTTTTCCATTAAAGCTGCTATTTCAGAAGCAGTTAATGTTTCCGCTCCTTTTTCAACAGCTACATTCTTTTCTCCTATGGTAACTATCTTGATATATCCTAAATTTACTTTAGGACAAACATTGGTAAATATATTCTTAATTGTAATTGCAGCCATAATATCCTCCTATTAGTTATTAGACCACTTAGAGTCATCCCAGCCTTTGATAAAGCTAGTTTCAGTATCCCAGCCAAACAGCGGAGAATCAATAACTGTAAAAGTTAGCTTTACTCCAGATGGCTTAGGAAGTAGGTATCCTTGTAACAACAAAGCAATTTTTGTTTTATCAAAACTTGGATCAATAACCATGATGTTTACTGTCATATCGAAATTATCTTGAATATCATATGCAGCATCTGGAAAGATAATAGATAAAATATCTTTCCAACCCTTCATAGTTCCATTCCAATGGTTCTGATATATCTTACTTTTAATTACCAGCCTGTACAAATCGTCTGGCAGAATAGTTGGAATATCTGGATCATTTACTGGAAGAATTCTACTTATTCCAACATTATATCCAAGTTTATCCAGCTGATCTCCAGTTGCTTCATCTAAGTTAAAATAAACATCAAACGAAGTTGTAACATCTGTGCAAGCCAGAATCTTTTCTAAGAATGCTTTATTGTATTCTATAAACTTTGGTTTTGTAGCATGTTCAGAAGTTATAAGATCAAGATAACCATCTAAATTTTTCATGCCGTCACCACCGTAACATCATCTTTACTACAGGTAAAAGCTCCATAGTATAATTGACTTACATCATCTGTGGACCAGCTAGCTCCATCATCAGTAGAACATTCAACCTTGGTAATTGTATAGGCGGGATAGTTTTTAGAATTCATAGCTTCCAAAGCAACAGAAATGAGAACCGAGTTGTAAAGCACTTCTGCGATAGACATCTCAGTAATATACTTGGAAACTGCTTCTTTCATTTTTGTTACATAATCTTGCGTATATCCATCAAGTTCTTTTATTGTAATTTTTACTTTCACATCTGTATAAGTTGGTCTATAAAAGTTAATTACGAAAGTATTGCCGGTTATACTTAATAAACTAACATTTGTTGTTCCAAAAGTACCGCATCCAGGAGTCTTCTTTAAATATAACTCAGTAGCTACATCAGTTTCATCTCCACCTTCAACAACAAAAGAAACTGTATGTGAAGGAATTCCGGCTGGAACATTTGGAGGAACCGTGCCAGTAGAAGTAGCCGAAGTATCGTTCTCATATCCTCTTACTCTAGTTACTCCAGGAATTGCAAGTAATGCTTCCTGTAAACTTTCGAATATAGACGAGCTTGGTCCTAAAACAGATAAAGAATAACGACCTCGTAATTCAAAGTCAGTTTCTACATCAACACCAGCAGAAGATGCTTGCTTGTTAGTTACAGAAAGCCAACCATATGCTGGGGTAACTATTCTAGTAACTGTATTTGGTAAAACCGTAACATTTCCTTTATTCTTACTTGTTGCTGTTACATCAATCGTACCATTAGATGGAATAATTACCTCAGCAGGTAGTTCCCAATAGTTTCCATTTATATCAGAAACTTCACCATTTTCTATCTTTGTACCATCATCACCGGTAATTGTTAAAACAACAGTAGAAGAAGTTGCTGGTTTTCTCTGAATTCCTGCCAGAGCTACTATGTTATCCAGTCCAATTCCAATAGCATCCTTTGGGGTCCTATTATTATACGATAGCAAAGATAAATTAAAACTATCATAAATAACTCTTGCAAAGATTGCAATCTGCTGATAGTCTTGAGAATCAGGTTCCAAGTAAATATCATTACCAAAAATCTGGCGCATCTTGTCTAAAAGATCTTCAAGAATATCTTGATAAAGTGGAACATGCATTCCAGTTCCGTCAATATATGGACTAAAGTATGACATTATATAATTCCACCTCCGTACTTACTGAATATCCATATTCTGTAGTTACATCTATGCTTAACGTTAATTTACGTGCAGATATTGCAACAACAATAGAATCAACAGAAGAAACTCCTTCCACACTTTGTATTTGCTCTGCACTTAAAAGAATTACGGTTCTTCGTAAATTTTCATTACTTACTTGCCCTAAAATACTTTGGAACATTGGAAGACCTAAAGAAATATCTTCCCACCATTCTCCATAGAACAAATAAAGTTTTGTTTTTATAGCTTGAACTACTGCATCATTATCTTTTATATAATCAAGAGAATTATTGCCGAACGAATAATCTCCATTTTCATCTAGTCGTCTGTATCTCATTTATGCACCCCAGCTTGTAGAAGTTCTAATTAACTCACCGGTGTCTTTATCTTTTATGTAATAATGGAGTGTAATTCTTGTAGAGCCGATAGAAATTCCGGATCCTGTTTCGCTATTGTACAAACATAAGCAATTTCTTCCCACTTCATTTTCTCCGTATTCCTCTCTCTCAATTTTATCTTGGTTAGCAAAACCAAAAAAAGCTAAGCCATCAGACAGATCATGCCTTCTCTGCTCAACTGGATTTTGTACATTTCCATGCAACCAAAAATTATCATAAGATAAATCAGAGAAAATTACTATGCATTCATCTCCTCGCTTAATCGGAAAATGAATATGATAACCTCCTGCAGAAGGAAAGCATACCGGAACGTTTACTAACAATGGATAATTCACATACTGAATTTTACCATCTTCCCCTACGTATCTTTCACGTATTGCTGGCTGAACATCAACTGTTCTTTTGCTGGAATCATATTCCTGAACAATACAAGGTAAACAAACATGAGTATTGAATGCATCGTTTCTTCTCTGTGCATCTGTTCTTTGTTCATTTCCTCCGAACAATTGCCTTGGTGTTAACATATTCATTTACCTCCTTTCTTTACCAACCATAAATATCTTTAGACGCAGTCATACCAGGTAATAAGCCTGCTTGAGAAATAGCATCTATTTCTGTATACCAATCTTCTCCTCTGGTATCTCCATAATGCCTAATTCTTACTGCTCTGTAAATTCCTTCTTGATCCAAAGATCTTACTGGACTTCCTTGCTGATATTTATAACCTTCGATTTTTTTATTATCAACATGAAACAAAGAATTTATTGTTATTCTTGGGTTCATGAGCACTTTCAAATTTATACCGTATTCTGTCTGAGTTGGTGTACCAATTAACCCACTATCTGGACCAAATGATAAAATAGATCCACTTGGTAAATCAGATGCAGATATAATATTTACCTTTCCATCATCAGAATAATAAGTGGCATTCTCAGATCTTGCAATATCTTTTAAGAATTGCTGAGGACTACCAAACATTACCTTTCCTCTTGGATATGTAATATCAAAATTGGTTAATATTCCAGACTGTTGTTTATAAGTTGCTTTATTTAAAACTGCATTTACTGCATCTCTTGCACTTTGCTGAGCTACTAAAGAAACTCCTACTAAACCATAAGAAGCATAAACTTCTTCATCCATAGAAACAAGAGTTAATTTATAGTCAACAGCATTTTCTTTAGATCTTATTGGTTGAACTACTTTACCTGCAAAAATTACACCGTATTGACTACCGGTATAACCTGCTTCAATTATAATTCTTTGCCCTGCTTTTATCAGCTTGTTTTCAGTATTTGGATTTAAGTTATATATTGTTAACGTAGACTCGTTTACTTCAAGAAAAGCAGTTTTAACTACATTAAATTCACAGCGTAATTCTGATACATCAAATGCTTGATTATTTCCTAAGTCAACAAATACGCGGTATCTTCTACCATACAGCCAATCACTGTAAGCACCTTTTAAATTCTTTATTTCATAATATTCTCCAGAAGGAAGTAAGTTAATACCTCCAATGGTTTCAGAAGCCGACGAATTTATAGATACTTCAGTTTCATTTGTTGATGTAGTACCATATGTTATGCCAGTTGGTGTACCGGATCCATTATAAGAAGAACCAGCTCTGGGTGCAACTCCTAATCCTAACCAAACTGCTGGATTTTGAAAATACTTATTTTTGTTAGTATGCGTAGTTGAATAATCTTGATTAGTAGAAACACCTAAATGTAAATGAGGACCAGTAGAATTACCTGTGCTTCCCATAATACCTATCTTTTGTTTTGCTGAAACTCTTTGACCAACAGAAACATTATAAGAAGCTAAATGAGCATATAAGCAAGCAGAGCCATCGTCATTTGCAATCCATACATGGTTACCATAACCTGAACCAGCATTCGGAGAAGCTCTTTTTACTACACCACTCATACAAGAAACTATAGTTCTATCTCCTGAAGTAACAAGATCCAAACCATAATGTTGCTTTGAAACTATTCCTCCACCTGCTCTGCTACCAAAGTTAGATGAAATACTAAATATACCTAAAAATGGATAATATCTAGTTCTAGCTCTTGCAGCTCTTGCACGTCTTGTATTATCCATTTTCGAACTCACTCATTTCATTATCTCCCCATATCATTAAGTAATTCGTTCCAAGATCTTCATCATTTGGAGCTGAATTTTCTGTTAATTTATAAGGAGCAATATAAATGCTTCCAATTCTTAAATAGCTCTGCTGCTTAATAATATTAGCAAACTTATATTGAGAACTCAACAAAGGAATATTAACAAAGATTGGCTCCTCAGTGAAAGTTTCATACAAAGAAAAATTCCAATAATTTGCTTGTTCATTAAAATTCAATTTGATAGTAAATGTTTTATTTTCTTCATTTACTGGAACAGTAACTTTGAAAGTTTGGTTTGGGGAATTTGTTAATGGTATCTTATACAAAACTTACACCTCCTAACTAATCTTTATAAAAGTAGTTCGTTTACCGGACAAAGGATTCTGAGCACATTTGCAATGTCTAACAGAACCAGTAGCTGGAACATAAATATCAATTATATTATTTACTCCAGCTATATCATCTATTCTTCTAACCCCTACTCCATTTATAGCTAATTGATCTCCCAATTTTAAGCCATATTTTCTTAACGTACTTTGAGACATTGCACAAGTTACACCAACTGTAGCAACTCTACCAGATGCCGTGGCAGTAGTTCCCCATCCGCCTGCTCCATTGTCATTGCAATTATAACAATAGCAAGTTAACTTTATTCCTTCACCGGCATCACCAGATGAAACAGACGAACTAAAACCCGAGCCTGCACCAGATAAAGCTCCTTTACCAAAGCCCATTTGATACAAAATAGAAGCGTCTTCAGATGCATTTGTATTTACTGCATTTATTTGACCCATCTGGGTTTCAATAGTTGTTTGACTTGCACTACTTATTTTAACAGTTTTTACTCTGGCTACTGGTAACTCAACAAGAGTAGCTGTTACATATAATCCTCTATATGTACTTTGATCTTCTTGAGCTTGCAATGTTTTTATCAGCATGTTATAATACATACCCAATTGAGTACCAATCATTACTGGAATTCTGTCATCTTGAATCTTCTTTAAGACATTCCATGCTGTGATTGACCTGCTCCAGCCTCCTGTAAACTGTCCTGGAACCAAGGACTGATGAACATCTGACATTCTTATTAGCATTTGAACTTCTGCAGGCTTTACATAAGAATGATCTGAAACAGAAGAACCTGTTTCTACAGGATTACTTGTTACTTCAAGCTCATGGGTATAATTAACAGACATAAAGCCATCGAAGAAATAACCTGCAATATTAGTTTTGCAATATAGCATTGCTTCAACTGTCATGCCAGATGTATCAGTAGCAGATCTTAAAGGTAAACCATCTAAATTGTTTTTCTTATTAACTGCACTTAAAACTTGCTTGTTTATTATAGTTGAAGCTACACCAGCAACCAATCCTGGAAACAAAATAGACATTAGTTCACCTCCTATTTAAAAGTATCTATATCCTGCAGTGCCTTAGTAACTCCACTTGCTGTTTTAGAAGCAACATCGGAAGAATCTCCACCATAGGATTTTACATTAACACTCACGTTCATTGTCTGTCTACGATTATCATTTTTAGTAGTTGTATTTCCACTGGAAAAACCTCCTACCAATTGTCCTTGCTGATTTTGTGTGGACATTCTATTTGAATATGCAGAACTTCCTTGAAGCATTGCTTCGAACTTTTCTTGAGCTCCAGTAGGATCATTATAACCACTACCAAATATTCCATATTTGCCAAATGTATTTCCAAAACCTTCAAGTAACTTTTTACCGGTTTGACCTGCTGTGTCCCAAGATAAACCATTTTCCATTATTGGTCTGGTAGCTTCTTTCCAAAAGCTGCCTTCTTTCATTTTATCCCAGTTACCTGTTATCAACAAAATCAAATCTGCAATCGTAGTCAATGCTTGGACCATACCATCAAGAAAAGTAACAAATCCAGAAAGAACTTTATCGATTACGTCATGCTCATCAATAAATTTCCAAGCTGCTTTGAAAACCTCTCCCCAAGCATCTCTGCAATCAGACAATGAATTAGTCAAATCGCCAACAGAATCTTTGGTTAGATCTAGATCATTTATCCAACTTGTTAAGCCAGTATCTGTTCCTCCAAAAAGGTTACCCCAATCAAAAGCAGATTTGCCTCCTCTTTGCCAAGTATAAAAATCATCCAGCAAAAGAAGTAAAGTTGTAATGCCTGCAATGAATAGTCCAATTGGACCCATCTTTAAAGCTCCTAAAAATGCAGTAGCTGCTAAAGAAGCTGTCTTAAATCCTGATGGCATCTTATCGAATATTTCTTGCAATCTTGTTTTTAGATTAGACATAAATTGTATTGCAACCTTTGCTAACCTAACTATCCAAGAAATATATTTTGCTATCTTTTCTGTTACTATTGGTAATTTCTCAACAAGATAGTTATTGAATTCCTCCATTGCTTGCTCAGCATTTTTGAAATCCTTACCCAAGTATTGACCTAAGTAATAAGCTATCCATTGAGCTGCGTTTGCAAATATTATCTTTGTTTTATTTATTTCCTGATTTATATCTCGTATTTGCTTTAATGTTTTTTCTACATCTGCGGGAGCTTTAAGACTGGAAGAAAAGTTTTTTAACTCAAGCATATTCCTATACTCTTCAGGAGTCATATAGAATATATCTTCATAAGATGCTCCCATGGCATCTAAAGCTGTCGTTAATGATCTAGCATTTTCTTCTGTTGTCCACATTCTTCTTGCCCAACGTTCAGTAGCTAAATCAGCCCGAGCAACATTAGACATAAAATTAAAAACACCAACGGTGACTGTGGTTAAAAAACCACCAACAGAAATTCCTGCTTTAGCAAAGCTATTAACGAACTTATTTCCTATTGAATCAGCTGATTTTTCAACTTTATTTAAACCGTCTTGAACTTTATTTAAGCCAAGCTCATCAACATCCCAGCCAAGCTTTATAAGATATTCTTTAAGACTCTCAACTTTTCCAGCCATTTACTCACCTCCCACTATTTTCTTCTATATAATCATTTACTCTTGCATCATTTTCAGACTTGACTTGTATAATCTCAACTATATCTGCCCAATCATCAAAAGTATATGTACCGTCCCATAATTCATGTTGCTTCCACATACCAACAATAACTGGCAGATATAGTTGAGGATTTACATTTTCATACCTGCAAAAATTTATTTTTGACTGTCGAGTAAAGAGGTCAAGCCTTCTCCGTCGAAAAAATCGGAAAAATTAAATGCAATAGCTCCAATTAAAAGTTGAATGGAAATTGCAGAAGTAAAATCAATAATACCGTAAGATCCATCTTCACGAACAACAGGAGCATCACCTGCAGGAAGAACTTCCGAGCAAACAGAAAGAACATCTCTTTGTAACTCTAGAAAATCGTTCTTATTCATATTAACTCGATTTACACTACTGGTTAATTTATCTGGAATTCCAACCTTGTCAGACAATCCAAATGGAAGAACAAACTGAACTAATTGAAGAAGAATATAATTTCCCATAAGAGGATCAAACTTCTCAATCTTAAAAGTTCTATCTTCAATATCAATTAACTTCGAATTCTGTCTTTTAGAAATATTTTCAACAATCATTCTTTAAACCTCTATTTTACTGCTGTTCAGCATTTGCAACCATAAGTACCCACTGCTTAGTTTCTGCAGTAGACTTAAAAGATCCACCAGACTTCTTTTGATGAGAAATACCAGTGCAATTCCACTGCTCTCCAGTAGATGAATTCTTAAGAACTGCCGACGCAAGAGCAAATTCAGAAGTTGGAGCAGACTCAATATAATTTGCCCATCGAGTTAACCAAGAATTAAGCTCCGAAGTTTGAAGGGCATTTATAGTAATAGTAGCATTCTTCTTTGCAGACTTAGAAACAATTACTGCAAGATCTGCTGCTACTTCATGAGTCGTAACATCATTGGAATAAGCAATAGAAATATCACCAATGCCGGTACCATATGCATCAAAAGATCCAACAGACGGATGGGAAATCGTAAACGAAGTATCTTCAAAAGAATAAGTATAAACCTTAGACATTTATTTCACCACCTTATCGATTTACATAAACTCGAATCACTACTTGCTCAATAGCTCCAGAACCCTTTAAGCAAACATAAATAGGAGGAGTTACACGCTTCTCTCTATCTGCAGCAGATTGACTTGCAATAGTATCTGCCATTATCATATAGCCTCCGGGAACAGAATCACCAGTGCTAAGATCCTTTACATTATCACCAGTCCAAATACCAGTAGATATGACTCCCATTTGAGCTAAAGCTTCGCAGCCATTCATTATGAAAGTAATAATAGTATTTAAACCCGCTTCAGTTTGAGGAATTAACCGACGAGAAACTAAGCCTGCCACAGTGTTCTCTTGAATTAAAAACCTTGCTGCATCAAGAAGAAAAGTTTCATCAACATGAGTACCATCAGCCATTACACCTTGTAAATACAAAGAATAAGTACGTCCTACTCGAATATAAGAATTGCCATTATAAGACTGAAGGTTAGTAAATTGTACATTATCAATCACTTCTGGTTCAAAACCAACAAGAGACTTAAATGCCATAGTATAAGCACTATTTGCTTGCATACTATTTAAACCACAAAAGACTCCAAGTAATGCACATACTTCATAATCATGAGTAAAGTAGTTACCACAAGTCCTCTTGTATTTAGAACCTTGAAGAGTCTTTAAAATATTAGCGGTACTTGCCTTTATACAATTTTCATCAATAGTTTGGAAGAAGAATACTGTAGGAATGCTAAATGCTTCAACTGCTTTAGCAATATCAGCAATCTTCGAATCATCAGTTTTTCCTGCAAAGCAAAAACCATACCATTCTTCATTAGCTACTCGGCAAGCCTGAACTGCCTGAAGCGGAGTTTCATCTGCATCTTGCACACCAACAATAACAGAACCAGATACAGGATTCTGAGCAAAGTAAGCTTGAACAGCTAAATATTCAGGACTTGTAGTGGTAAATCCATCCGTCACCATCTGAGTTTGCCAAGTAGAATATTGATATTCCTTATAACGAGTTTTAGCATTAATGACAGTAGAATTACCAATAATTAAGCCTAAGTTAAAATTAGAAACAATAGAAGAAGGATTGCTTACTTCTACCGAAACATCTACAATTTTGTCCATCGAAATACTCATTTATTTACCTCCATTCTAATATCAACATTTTCAAATGCAGATACTTGATTTTCTATTTTGATTGTATTATAAAAATAAAGATCTATATCAAATCTTGTCCACCATCTATCATTTATTTTTTCCTGTAGCCTAATCACTCCGTTAGTTCTTTCCGGAATTATATGAAGATAGTTCTTTGACAAATAATAACTAAGATCTGAATTATATAACATATTTTGAAAACGAATCAAACTTTTGTCTGTATTCTCTCCATAAGATGTTATATGCAATCGTAAAGTTCTTTGTGAATATTGAGATTGTTCAAACTTTTCTATTTCTGAATTGTATTTATTTATTCTATTCTTATATGTTTCTCTATCATCAACTTCTGGAAAGACAGAAATAAAATATGCAAATTTATCTATATTAAAAGCTGGTCTGCCTTCTTCTGAATATGCAAGTAATACTTTATTTCGAACTACATTTGCATAATCAACAAATAAATTTGCAAATATTTTTTCTATTTCTTTTATTCCTTGCATTATCTCAGACATTTAGCCACCTCTTATAGAAGTAGAAATTGCTAAGTTTTGAGCAAAACCATACTCGCTATCATTCTTAACTTTAATTACCTTGTATTCTTTTCCTTTCCATAAAACTATATCTGAAAGGTAACCTTGACCTACATTAGCTCCATTTTTACCATCACCAAGTCCGGTCGTAAAAAGAGGCATATAAGTGAAAACGTTTATGTACTCCGAGTCTTCATCAAAATAATCTCCAAGCTCAGCACTTAAATCGTTTGCAATGGTTATTATACCAATTACATTAAATTCACTTTCTTCAATTGATTGCTCAAAATCAACAACAGAAGTTTTACGCCTTCTAATATTTACTCCACCTGGCTGAGTAAAATCAGGATCATTTATTAGCTCAGAAACATTTATCATTTAGTTCTTGTTCCTTTTCTGTCAACAAAATACGTGATTGACTTTCTTAGCTCTCCTGTGTCTATTAACGGTTTCGGTTCTGTGCTTCCTTTTCTTCTCTTCGCTGCTATAACTGCTGGAGAGTTTGGCGGCCAATTATTTTTTGGATTTGTAAACCAACTTCTTGAAGCATTTTGGCCATACATTCCTGCCAAGCTTAAATGCTTTATAGCCATTTCCTCATTACTCTCCATGGCTTTTTTAGCAGCCATTCCCATTTGCTTACTTATTTTTTCACTTGCATCTTCAATTGCTGGTTCAATTACTGGTCTTGCCGGAATATTATTTACCGGACTTCCTTTTGTATGAATGAAGAGAAGATCAGCATTCGTTACGCTAACCTTCTCTTTTTCATCTTCATTATTTCTTTCTGTAGTATCTTCTGCTATTCCAACATATACTGGATTTTCTTTTAGAAAATTTAATGCTTTTTTTAATTTCATGTAGTTGTTAATGGTCTCTTTAAAACTAAAATTAGCCATTTACCCACATCCCAGCATGTCCATAAATCTTTGTTAATGTAACTAATTGCTGACCATATATTGTCAATTTCCAAGTTCCATATCCAGCTAAATCATCTGTCATTCCTAATAAATCATAAGAAATAGATAAGCCATCAACAGACTTAGAAGTTGCTACACCAGTTGGTAATGCACCTTGTAATGCTTTTTGAGCATCAGCATCTCCTTTTTGAGTTTGAAGAAACAAAGTAAAATAATGAGCTAAATATAAGCACATTAAATATTTCCATTGACCTTTATATCTATCAAACTTAATAGCTTTATCAGCCATTGCTAAAACCAAATTAAAGTATGCTGTTGGTATAGATGGACTTTCTGGATCAAAATTATCAGAAATTGGAAAAACAGGAAAAATACTTGTGAAATCTTCTTTTGTAAACTCTGGATTGTCTGTAACTATTGTATTAGAGACACCACTAAATGCCTCCATAAACATTGTAGCATTGTTTTGATAACCTAACATTTGCCATAGATCTGGAATTGGCATTTAGTGGACCTCCTTTAATTTAATTACTCGTTATCAGAAAGCTTCTCTTCGCGATAAGCATTCATCACCAGAGACTTAATCTTACCAGTCTTTTCATTTCCTTCAAGCTTAATGCCCATATCTTCAGCCATCTTAATAGCCTCATCACGAGACTTTACCTTAAGCTCTTCATAAAAAGCTTCTTCCTCAGACTTTGGGGCAACTTCCTTTACATTGGAGTTATCAACAAAATCATTAGTTACCTTACTTTCAGTTTCCTTTCCATCCATGATAATAATGGAACCCTCTGCAACAGCTGCCTGAAGCATCGGATCTTTTGCCATGGAATCTGGCACAGTATGAAAGGCACCAGGCTGAGTTACAAAGCAAGTTCCGGTCGGATTTGCCTGAGTAACACCTTCACCAATTGCAAACGACTTTTTCGAAAAAATCTTCATTCTTTGGAACCTCTTTCTTTAAATACCGTCAACATAACGAGCAGGCTGAGTATAAAGGAACTTTACCTGACCCATCTGAGCTGCATAAATAGTAATATATGCAAATTGAAGAGCAGAAGGCTGAGTCATTGCTCTGGTAAGTGGAACCGGAAGATCAAAATACAACTTATCCTGATCATTTACATAAACCAGCATACGAGCCTTACCATCAGTACCAGCACCATTAAGCCAACGGCAAGGATAAATCTGAAGATCATGTCCCTGATTCTTAGCAATGTTATTCTTTAAAACATAAGAAAGAATAGACTCATCACCAGAAGTACCAATACGGGTCGAAGCAATATAAGAATAACGGTCAGGCGGAAGAAGAATATGATTTGCCATTGCAGAATCATCATACTCAGAAGCTGCCCAAGCTTCGGTCAGTGCCTTGTTAATATCCCACAGAATCTCGTCAACAGTCTTAGTAGACCACTCAGTGCCACCAGCTGTGCCAGCAGGAGCCATTGCTGCAGTAATGTCAGAATTATTAACAAGACCAGAAATATTTACAGAGGAGAAGCCACCATAAACAAGCTGATCCAGAGTCTTATTGTAATTCAGTCGAATACCGCGATCCAGAATAGCATCAATGGAACGACCAATGCTTTGCATCTTCTGAGAATCTACAAATGGTACCTTCATGCCTTGTGCCCAGGTGAATACCTTGTAAATATCCTTATTTACATTAGCCTGTACCAGGTTAATATCATTAGTTGCACCACCAACAAGGGACTGATCATTAGCACCAGTAGTTGCATAACTTACGTCCAGAGTAGAGGTAAAATCAACCCAACCACCACCGGTCTGAGCTACGATATCACGAGGCCAAGTTACAGAAGTAAGAGGCTCACGAACCTTAGGATCTCGCTTTTCAAGCTCACCTTCCAGGAATGCCATACCAGTTGCAATGCCTGCTGCATCCATAGCTCGAATACCCGAACCAAGGGAAGCATCTCGCATCATCTGCACATTGTTAACATTACCAAAAGGAACACCAGAAGCTGCATCAGTAATAATATTCGGCATTTTTCTTGTCTCCTTTCAATTAACCCTTTTGACGGGTCTTTACGGTAACCTCAGCTACCTTATTAGCATCCAGAATACCAGTAGTCCACTCAATATTAGGAACAGCAACTACATTGCCATCATCATCAGATGCCTCAAAATCACCAACAAGAGAATCCTTATAAGTGCTGTTCAGCTTAATACGTACATAAACCTGATCACCAGCCTTAGGAGTACCACGTTTGCACTTTACAGTACACTGTCCTCGAACAAGAACATCGCAAGGCATTTCTGCTACATAATTCGGGTTGCTCTGAGGATTAAATACATTTGCCTGAATTACTTCACGAACCGCAATGCCTGCAATCTGGACTGCAGTAGTGGTCTCACCAACAAGAGAGAAAGTATTGTCATTGTTGAGAATTACTGCCTGACCAAATGCAATATCAGCACCCTTAGCAATTCTATTCTGAATTACACAATCAGCAGTTCGGGAAACTGTACCTGCATAGCCATTATTAAGCTTAATACCAATAGTAGAACCGGGCATTTACTTTTCCTCCTTATAATGTGGATTGTAACGCTTTGCAATCTGCATACCAAAATCGTAATCTGCGTCAGTAGTCTTTCTATCCTTCGCAGCCTTCTTCTTCTGAATATTCATTAAATCTCCATAATCAGTAGTAGTCTTACGAACCTTACCAATCATACGAGCCAGAGCATCCGCAGCCTTCTTACGCTCCTTACTATCCTTGATCTGAGCAATAATCGGCTTCATAGTACGAAGTAAAGTAGCAGAATCCTTCATCTTTTCCGGATCAACAGTAACAGATTCCTCATTATCTGCGTCTTCGGTAGGCTCAGGATCTTCATCCTCAGTTTCCTTCTCCTCAACCTCCAGCTCGTCAAGAGCCTTCATTGCGGGATCCTTGTAAAAACCAAGTTCACGAAGAGCTCGAACAACGCCATCTGCAACCTTCTTATCGATGTCATCTGGCTTTTCTTCATCTTTAGTAATCTCTAACGGATTTGCTTCCTCATCCTCAGTCGTTTCGCACAGGGCATCATTTACTTCCTCAGTCATCTCCAGAGCATCCTCTGCCAGATCTTCCGGGATAGCATCATGAGCCTGCATGCAAGTAAGAAACTTTCGAACTGCATCTCGAACTCGCTTCTCATTAGCCATTTAAGTTTTCCTCCTTAAATAATTCTTTTAGCTTTTCTTAATAATCTTTTTGCATGTATTGTAGTTTCTTTAGGTTGCTCATCTTTTATACAAACCGTCTTGCCAGCTCGTCCTTGCTGAACTAAAGCAACATGATTTCCTCTGATATTTGTTTGATAAAATTTACCGTCTTTTTCAACATACTCACATTCATAGCCAGCCGATACTTCTCTTTTAGCTCCAGATTGTATTTCATCAATTACAATTGGATCTCGTACAATGAGGTCAGCAACTATTTTATCAGAATTTTCTCCCTTGCCAATTCTTACATTAGATACTTCACCTTTGGAAAACATAGACCAATTATTTGTATCAACATCAACTGTCGGATGCGTATCAGTAAATGCTTTTCCTTCAAAGCTTGCCAGAGTTCGTTGGTCAAAAACCTCTTCAGGTTCCCGATAAACATCAACTACTTCCTGGCCATCTAAACCAATCTCACTGGATAAATACTTATATACACCAGTTCGTGCAATTGGTACATTATGGCAAATTAGAAAACCTTCAGGAGTCTTTGTCATGTTGTCACTTATTTTAGATCCATAGTAAGCTTTTGCCATGCAATCACTCCTTTACAAGTTTAGGGGCTATACTTTGCCCCATATACTATTATAACATATATTATATTATATGTAAATAGTAAATTTAAAAATTTTTATAAATTTTTGTATTATTTCTGTTTATCTGATTTTTAAAGATTATAAATTATTAGGCTTAACAGAATCGGTTTCATCAGAAGCCTTTTCATTATTTTTATTCTCTTCAGATTCTAACCAATTCTTGTATTCTTGTCTTGCAGCATCATTTTTCTCAGTGATAAAATGCATCTGGTCAAACTTATTAAGCTTAATATCTAAAGTCTTGCCTCTATATGCTTGAACCGTTGCATGATTCTTAATATAGATATTTTCTTCAGCCATTTTAATTTTCCTCTTTTAAATATTAAGCAGCTGACGCTCATAAATAGACATCTGGGTCTTAGCCTTTTCAGCACCAACAGAATTAGAAAGAACCCAGTACTTATATTCAGCTCTCAGAGTATCATTTCGCTTCATATGATGATCGTTATCAAACTGATCAAGCTGAACTCCAATGTCACCCTTATAAGCCTTTACTCGATGAGCATTCTTAATATAAATATTACTTTCAAACATAATAAGTCCTCCTAATTACTTGTAGATTCGACGGTCACAATAAATGGAATAGCCATCAGTAAAGAACTCATACACAATGGTCATGTTGTTCGCTGGATCAATTTCATCTCCAGAGTAAAGAGTTTTGTCAGGGAAAATTAACTGATTTTTAGTAGTGGCTCCATTAGCAACAACAATGGTATAATCTACACCCTGCCTCATGTTCTCAAACTCTGCAATAGTTACATCAGACGTTTCTGCAGCTAAACTTACATGCATATTACGATGTCCATTGAGATCTAATCCAGATGGATCATTTAAAAGCTCAACCGTTGCTTCCTCAAATATCTCTACATCTGCCGGATCAAATCCACAATCTGCCTTTACTACATTTGGCATTTTCTATTCCTCCTTTACATCATTTGCTCAAATTGCATTTTGCCCATTGTTTGAATTTTACCATTTGTATATACTTTATGTGGCCAACTTATATCATCTATTTCTATCAAAGGTTCTGGATAACAACGACAATTCCAAATATTGCCTGCATGATAATTGCCAACAGATTTCTCACCAGCTAAAGCTTCTGGACTTGGAGGTTCATTCCAATTAACAAGAACTCCTTCCATGATCCTATGCGACTTTCGAACTCTATCTCCATCTTCTGCTGTTCTCCATACATACCAATGAAGATCTAAATTATCACATCTTGCTTTAGTTAATGCTGTAGTTGTTTTTGAGACCTCTGTTCTAGCTATTAGTTTTGCAGAAGCTCTTGAATGCTTATCAGTTTGCTCCCTTATTGCTTTTGCAATTTCTGATGCTCTCATTCCTTTTAATGCCATTTCTTCAATATCCTTTGTTACCTTTTTAGCAACATCAGTAGGCAATGTTTTAATTAAATTGGCATTTTCTTCTATTTGAATATTTATATCATTCTTTAGTCCATTATTTATTTCTCTCATTAGCAATTTATATAAATATGGATTCTTAGTAGACTTTTTAGCTGCCTTTCTCCATGTCTTCATATTTTGAATTGCTAACGGAGTTACCATTCTTCTAACTGCTGAATAAACAAAAGAGTTAAACGGTTCTGAGTTTTGAAAGTTTCTCATTTGCTCATTATATTTATCTCTATCATTGCCAGAAGAAGTAGCAATAAAATTAAATAGTTCATTTAGCTTACCTAACGTATCAAGAAAACTATCTTGAATAATTCTTGTAGTTTTCCATTCATCTTTTTTCATAGCAATTACCTTAGCTTATTTAGCATTTCCTTTATTCTAGAAACTGCACCATTTACTTCAGACTTTATATTACTATTTGCAACAGAATCTCTAATGTATTCTAGTTCTCTGAATACGTCGTTTATTATTTTGTTTTTATAATTTGAATCTAATATTTTAATTGCCTTATCAAGCACTTTAAGTACTTTCATAAGATCATCCTTTGCTTAATGTTTGCTTGCATAATAATTGATAAATCTTTGCAGCTTATCTCTATCAATTTTCATTAAATCTTCTTTTGCTTCAGCCATAGATTTTCCATATTGATACATAATAGCCTTAAGCATATCTGACTCACTAACAGCACTACCATTAGGCCATTTCAAACCAGAAAGTCTGCTTGGAATAGAATCAATTATTCTAATTGCCTTGCCTAAAGTCTTTTTAACTTCCATAATGATTTCCTCCTTTAGTATCTATATATATTATATATTATATATAAACAAAAGTAAATAGTTAAATGCAAGAAATTTGGTTATAATTCATGGGCTTTAATTTCCCATTATTTACAATTTCATGAGCAACTTTATCTAAAGCCTCATTTTTATTTTTAGCAATTACTTTGATAATTACCTCTTTACCAGTTTCTACATCAGTAAAGCTAGCATACCAGATAGGATCATCAATAGCTTTAATTGCCTGGTTTATTTTCTTCCGGCTTTTGCCGTGTTTTATCGAAAGGAGTTTCTTCAGCAGCACTGTTATTTCCTCCTGTCATATTTTTAACATATTCTTTCATTTGCTGTTCATCTAACTTATCTTGTTCTTTGTTTTCCTTGTCTTCCTTTTCCGCTTCGTTTATCATCTCATCAGTAATATTAGACCAAAGACCAACAAGAGGAGATTGTTGCTTGAGTTCACGAAGTGCAGAAGCCTTTCCAATCAATCCAGTGCCAACAGCAGTGAATACCGGTTCAGCCATCTTAGAAGCAAGGTCAGACTTTTCAAGGTCAGAAGGACGTCTTACAGGATTGAATTCAATTTCCATATCATCTGGTATCTCGCCTAAAGTACTCATCGTAATAATCTTAATAAGTTGTTCAAGTGGTTCCCTGACATATGTTTCTTGCTTTTCCTGGATAGTATCATAATAATTTTGAAGTGTTTCATCTCCGCTATTAAAGCCAGATGGAGATCTACCAAATAACTTATCAACAGGTATCTCAGCAGCACCAGATATATCTAGCATAAAGCTCTCATATACATCATTTATACCAGCAAATGTATATTGGTGCATTTCAAAAGAATCATCCTTGTCCATTGCAACAGTACCAGTATTGCACATTAAGCGGTTCATAGCCACCATTGTATCATAAACATGCTGAGCAGCTTCCTGATCTCCCATGGTTAACATTTGAGCTAAGCCATCCATTTTATGAACTCTAATATTAGCAAGGAAAATAAGAAATGCGATATTTGCTGAAGTATCATCACGTTTCTTTAATTCTGTATATACATGTTCGAGCTCAGAAGCTCCCCAGTAAGATTCAGCAATTTCCTCCCAATATGGAAGTTCTCTGCCAATCATCTTAATAACTCTACTATGGTGCATTCTGATTGTCTTACCAGTAGTATCATCAGAAACATCATAATAAGCTGGGGTTCCAAAATGTGGATCACTTATATCGGTTACCAATTCAACAGAAGGAGAAACACCGGACCATCTGTCAATAATCATACAACCTTTATAATCTCCTGCCATAATGGAATCTAGATCCAAAGGCTCACTCATATCTTCTTGTCCTTCGATAAGAGGAATAAGTAAGCAGCCACCATAAAGCCTTGCCCATTTAATGCACTTAAGGAATCTTGCCTCTGTTCTTGTTCTTCTCCAAGTATTCATTATATCTTGGATTTTATCCGGATCAATTTGAGATTGAATAATAAATCCATTTTTCATCATCTCATTTGCCGGCTTTTCAATAATTGCCTTAGCAATCCAGTTATTTCTAAACAGAGTATTAAGAGTCATATAATCCCATGTAAATCGTTCCATTACATAACGACCAGTTTGGGAAAGGTTATTGGATCCCATACCCAAATTAGCTGGAATATTGGTATATGCATCTAAAGCTTTTTTAGCACTTATAATACCGGCATCGTCCAATACAAGACCAGGAGCTAATTTGGTTAGACTATCTTGCATGGCCTGCTGCCTTTTTCTTTTTCTCATTTTAGTAGCCTGCCTGCTCATTAGTTACAACCTCCATTATTCCGAGTCAGCCAAACGGGCTTTAATCTTGTAGTCTTTTTCCTTCTTCCAATACCTTACAATATCGTCCAACAAAGATTGAACAGAAGGATCATTGGTTTTATTTCTAAGATCAGCTAATACTTTTACATATTTTTCTATGCAACCTTTTGCTGCACGCATTGCCAATTCAAAACCATAATTGCTATAATTGGTTGGCTTATAATTCAATTCACTAAGTAAATAAGAAGAATTATAAACTGTGTCCCCTTTTTCCATTGCAAGCTCAGCTAATGTATCGGCTTCTTCATTTGCCTTTTCATAATACTCATTGCAGATAGCATGAATGTTATCAAACAAAGCTCCTTTAGCATGGGTATGAATATGCTTCATATCATTTGCCAAAGCCACTGCCGAATAGTAAGCTATAGAATAGTTTCCCATTTTTGTTCCTCCTAATATATTATATATTATATTATATACTAGAACTAGTTATTTGTAAACAATTATTTTATCAACAAAGAAATAGTATATTTTGCTTTCTGATCTTTTGTACGTATGGATTGTTTAAAGAACCTTTCCAATTGCCAATACCACAACCGGGATATCTACCATTTGTTCCTCCAACCCTGGGAGTACCATCTTCATAATAGAACTGATTTCCATGGTATATATGATTTATCCAATTAACTGGACTGTCAATAAACATCTTTGGTATTGTTGTAAATAGCTGTTTTTCTTCCATAAAAGGAATACGATACAAATAGTAGTTTTCTTTATCTTCCAACACTTGGTAATCAAACTTTTTGCCATTTACTATATTAGGAGACTGCGAAATAACCTTTCGTATAAATTCATGCCTAAGCACCTCTTCTATACCTCTTTGTTATTTTCTCTCCATAGATTTCATATTGACTAAAGTTTGTATTTACTATGTATCTAAGAGCATCACAACAATGATCAAATTCCTTTATAGGTACCTCATTACCAATTGCTATCTTTTTCTCATCCCAGCTATACATTCCAATCTCGGAAATTAAATTGGGACAATTATTAGCATTTATTTTTAAATGGCCTATACTCATTAAAGTACTTACCTTTGCTATACCTTCTGCTACATCATTCTTAGCTTGTATAACTCGATCTCCTGCATTTTTATGGGCAGCTATTAAAGGGGTGGCAGATGGATCTACCGCAATATTAGTATATCTTCTATCTCCATTAAACTGGTGGAAGGCTTCTACATATTGTCTTGGTTCCATTTGCTTTAATTTATCTCTACCTGAATAATAGTACTCATTATCAACAAATAGAAATGGAATTGGATCTCCTGGCATTCTAATCTTATAGGCTCTTAAATATACCTGAGGATTCTGCGTTCCGAAGTCAGATCCATATATTGCTGGTATATCATTTTCCCTTGCCTTTACTGGTAATACATTAGGATCAGTATACGTATTCTTTTCAGGGTCAAACGAATCGTATATAATACCAGATGCTTGTACCCATTTGCCTAATATATATCTCTGATAGAATACTCCTTGAAACATATTATAGTATTTCTCTATTGTTTCTTTACTGAGAGAAGGGTTATCTTCTAAGTTACAATGTACGTCTAAGTATTTCTTTTCTTTTGCTTTATCTATATGATTAACCTTAAACCAATGTTTTGGTCCTTCAGGGTTACAATTAAACCAATACTTAGATCCTTCAACAGAACAACGGGCTAATGCTTGGTTAACAAAACTCTCTGGCATAAGAGCTACCTCATCGAATAAAACTCCTGCCAGAGTAATACCTTGAATTAAATCCTGACTTCTCTCGTCTCTGCCACCAAATAAATAAAACGTATTTACTACATTATTCTTAGCTACTATTAAACAACCTTGACTTTGTCTATCAATTACTTTATATCCTCTACTAAATAATATCTCTTTTAAACCTACTATTACATTTCTTCTAAGTGATCCAATAGTTTTACCAGTAATAGCAAAATTCACTCCGTTATAGCTAGACATAGCCCAATTAACGAAACTAAACGATAAAATCAAAGTCTTACCTGAACGAACGCTTCCTTCTGCTATTATACCATTATATTTACTATTAGTATCTACCATCCACCATGTTAATAGTTTTAATTGTTTATTAGAAAAAGGAGACCATTTGAAACTCATATTTATTTATATAATGGATCTAATACTTCTATTTTATATATTCCATTTTCTATATACATTTCTTTAAAAACAAGAGAATTACTATTATGGATTTTTTTCTTTAATTGCTTATAAAAACCAGATAAGTATTTATGCCAATATCCTTTTTTATTGAATACCTTAATAGATATATAATCAAAATCATCTAATCTTAACTGGTTTAACTTTTCAATTAAATCCATTATATTTACCTCCTTTCTCAATCTGCAGAATATTTTGTATTTATAGATTTTATTATATCATAATTACAAGCTGCATAACCTGCTATATCAACAAAAGAATCTAAATGATCCGGATTCGTTTTAGCTCTTGCCAACTTTAAAAGTATCATCATATTAGCTACATCATCTACATCAATATGAGATCTTCCATTCAAATAAGCATTCCACATAGAAGCTATATATTTGAAATTATTTTCCGGTTTACCATATTCTTGATCTCTGTTGCCTTCAACTATATCTGTAGCCTTTTCTAATAATTCTCTTCTATAACTCATTATACAACCGGCTTTTCTTCAACTGGTCTATTATCAACTCCAGGCTGAATACTATATCCTTCAATGCCTGCTAAAGATTTTTCAATAGTGTCCGGATCTTGTTTTAAAATATCACAATCATCAGGATCTTCTACTTCAATAATAAACTTTGGATAACCAACCTGATCAGTTTCTACTCTATCTTTAATTACTGTAAGATGCCCAAGCATTCTTGCGTGAGTATTAAGTAAAATATCAATAGGACCAGATACTCCCTGAACATTCTCACCTTCATACATACAATGAATTTCAACAGAACGTTCACCAGATAAATTGAACTTATTCTTTAATTCAATTAACTTTTCAAAAGCTGTCATATTTTAATTACCTCCTATATACGAGTAAAAGGAAGCCTTACAGCTTCCTAATACTTTTGCTATTTGTTAGTTTATCTCTTTCTACATAAATCTCTAAAACAACAGAATCTTTAGAATTAATATATGAAGCTCTAATACAAGAAACTTCTAAATTATAAAATTCTTTGTTCTTAATCAATATGTATAGTTCATTTGCACAACCACTAAATTTTACCGATCCATTATCTGAATTCATTACACATATTTCAGATCCTGTTTGAACATTTTTTAATAGCTTCTTTAATTTCATTTTGTTTTTCTCCTTTTTGTTATTTATATAAAATAGCTACAATAAGTGTGTGTGGAGTTTCTGCACTATGGATTTTATTTATATTGTAGCTATTTTATATCGAATAAAATCTAGCTCCTGGAAATTTCTCTATAAATTGCTGATGTAAAGTAACTCTAGTAAATCCTAACTTTTCTTTACCATTATAAACATCATAAAAGAAAATTCCTTTATTCTCTCTATTCAGTTCGTATTCTCTTTCTCCACCATTACTGAAAATTACTTTGAATCTTCTGTGATTTGTAATAAAATCATTACTTCTGATTTTAATTTTAACCACCTCTTTTATTTTGTTTGCTGGCCGAGGTAACAGGATTTGAACCTGCAACAACATGCTCCCAAAACATGAACTCTACCAAATTGAGCTATACCTCGAAATGGAGCGAATAATGGGAATCGAACCCACACAATCAGAGTGGAAGACTGATATTCTACCATTAAATTATATTCGCATATAAGCAATAATCTAATTAAATCCGACGGAGATTTAAATGAGGATGCCAATCACAGCTATTATAAATTAACATTATAAATTAGATTATTGCTTTGGCAGGGATAGTTGGATTCGAACCAACGAATGCCGGCGTCAAAGGCCGATGCCTTACCACTTGGCGATACCCCTGTACTGGTGCCGCTAAAGGGATTCGAACCCATACGCTACAATAGCCAAGGATTTTAAGTCCTCTATGTCTACCATTCCATCATAACGGCATTTGGTGGGCCTTCTCAGAATCGAACTGAGGATCTTTCCGTTATGAGCGGAAGGCTGTAACCAACTCAGCTAAAGGCCCGTATAGGTAGCAACAAAGTTACGAATTTGATAAACATTTAGGAGGGAATTACCATTTTTTATTTGTTGCTACCTTAAACGAAGGAGATTAGATATTGTCAATCTTTATCTGGATCAAAATCCAGAGAAGGAGACTTCCAAGCATTCTTTTCAATTTGCTTAGCATTTGCTTCCTTCTTAAATTTAATGCATACTGGGCAACGCTTTGGAATAATCAAACCTTTTGCTTCCATTGCTTCCTTCTTACCTTGAGTAATTGTAAACACATTATTGCAATCAACACAAGTAATTGCAATTTTCTTTCTCATTAATTCTCTGCACTCCGGACAACGAAGTGGGAGATCAAATCCTTTTACATCATCCAACTTCTGCTCATACGGAGGAATTATAAAACTCTTACCACAACGCTTGCAAACCTTTTCAATAGGCTCATAAGTTTTTACCGGTTCACTGAATACATTTTCCACTTTATTTTCTTCCTTTTCATTTCTAATTTTTGTAATATGACCAATGCTATAATTTTTAATTACTCTTCTAATAGTAGCTTCAGAGCAATCATATTCTAAAGCAATTGCTCTATATGAACCACCCAAATTATGAATGGAAATCATATTTTCAATTTGCTCTTTTGTAAATTTAAACTTATTCATGATTACTTCTCCTTATTATTTCTAATATAAAAATTTTCTACCGGTTCACCATCAATCTCAATTACGCTGCCTCCAGAATAACCTTTGTTTACTTTTCTTGCAATAGCAATTGCTTCATCAAAAGATTCTGCATCAACAATAATACTTACGAGATTATGTCCTTCAATCCACCATTTCTTCATTTTTGTTACCTCCTTGAGATTATTTATTGCTATTTGTTTCTATAATTATTATATCACATTTCCTACAAAATGTAAATAATTATTTTTAAAGATCATTCATCTTTTTCTTCACTCTCATCATCATCCCAGACCTTTTTAGCAGATTTAGCAAGAGCTTCCATAAATCCATCGTCTTCCTTTACTCCACTTTCAAGATCATACATTTTCTTTTTAAGTTCAAATTCTTGCTCAACAACATCCATTTTACGTTCTTCAAGAATTTGTTTATAATCCTTTGGCATATCTGCACAATACTTTGCTAAGAAATCTAAAGCCTTCAATTTATCATGTAGCTCAATAGATATTCCATCACGACCAGATTTTATAGACTTTATAAGTTGTCCATCAATTTGTGTAGTCGGCTTTAATTTAATTGAACTGGGATATATTTCAACAAAATCAGTCATATCAGCAAAAGCAATACGAACATAATGCTCAATTATTTCCTCAGCCTCAACCATACATCTTTTCATAATTCTAACTTTTAGCCATTGAATGTATCTTTGACATTTAGGGTTACGTCTAAATCCATAACCTGCTGCAGAAATATTTTTATATCCCGCTGCAACACATGCAGTCTTGATATTTTTACTTTTTACATATACCTCACAAAACCTTTGAGCTTGCTCCGTCATTCCTTTAATGGCTTCACTATGCTTCATCTTTAAAAGTTCTTTTTCGGTATATTCATCATAATCTATTGCTTTTGCTGGCATTTAATTATCTCCTTACTTACTTACGAAATTGCTCTCGATAGTAACCTCTGGAGATTAGAAGCTTTTCTTTCATTCGCTTCAAAAATGTTTTATAATTACAACGACTGCAATTATATTCCTCATTTATATAAAACGAACAATGCATTTCTTTACACATTTTACAAAAATGGGATTGTTCCTCAGTAATATCAAGCATTGTATAAACAACAAACTCGAAAGTATTTTCTCCAAGGTTTACTATTTTTGTTGTTATATTTTGATATTTCTTTGAGGCCATAACATTGGCTAATTTTTTGCATCCTTTTAAATAAGCATCCTTTTCGTTAAAAGCATGAAATTTATAAGAACATATTTTTAATGTAATTCCAATAGTTGGAATTTTATTTTGCATTTGACTCACCAGCCATTCTCTTAGATGCAGCAACAGCAGCTTTGTCAACAAGTTCGTTATTTACATCTCCAGAATGACCTTTTACTTTAATGAAACGAATATGACATTTTTTATTTTCCATTTGTTCTAATAAACGTTCCCAAAGTTCTTTATTTTTTACTGGAGTTCCACCTTTAGTATACCAATTATTTTTCTTCCAAAAGTCTACCCAGTTGTTGTTAATAGAATTAACAATATATGCAGAATCGGAATGAATATAAATAGTATGTATCACATTGGATCTAATTTTTGCAATTGTTTCAATAATATGATCTAAAGCTCTAACAACTGCCATAAGTTCCATTTCATTATTTGTAGTTTCCGGTTTTCCTCCGGATACTTTAAGAAATGGCTTAGAGAAATCTTCTTCATTATATGCTATAAAAGCATATCCTCCAGGCCCTGGATTGTTTAAGCAAGAACCGTCAGTAAATATATTATATCTCACTTAAATTCATCTACTTTCTTTTTATGTTTTCTATATTCATTTACCAACAAAATAAATTTTGCTGCAATTTCATATTTACTATTTGCTCGGTAAATAGCATACCCATTGCCTGTATCAAACGATACCCAGCATAAATCTTTATTTTCAACAGAATATTGAATTTGCTGAATTTTGTAACCATACTTTTTTGAGATTTTTTCTGCTGCCTTTTGAATTTGTTCACTTGTTAGGGGCGAATCTTTACCAAGCAAAGTCGCAACTTCTAAAGCAAGTGTTCTTCTATTTTTACCTTTTGTGCAATCTAAACTTTTGATTTGATAAATTTCCATAACTACCTCCTGAATAGGGATATAGGAGGGGATTTTGTTTCCCCTCCAAATATCTTATTTTCAACAAAGATTAGTCATCAAAATCGAAATCATCGTCGTCATCGTCATCGTCCTCAGGTTCCGGCTTCTTGCTCTTCTTTGCCTTTGCCTTCTTGGACTTCTTTACAGGCTTCTCATCATCATCTTCAGCCTCATCATCTTCTTCGTCCATCTCATCAGATTCGTCTTCGTCATCGTCGACCTTCTTAGACTTCTTGGAAGCCTTCTTGGACTTCTTGGACTTCTTGGAAGCTTCCTCGTCTTCGTCATCTGTTTCATCCTCGTCTGTTTCAGTCTCATCTTCATCAGTCTCCTTAGCCTTCTTAGAAGGACGGCCCTTCTTCTTCGGCTTCTCGGCTACCTCTTCAGTATCCTCAACATCTTCATTATCCTGATCATCAGCATCACCATTAAGGAAATCCTGATAATAACGATCAATTTTACGAGCATTGCAATACTTAATAGAATTCAGCATATCAACTGCAAAATCCGGAAGACTAAGTGCTACCTGAGAAAGAAGCGGATAACGACGAGCTACATCTACTCGTTCAGTAACGGAACCATTCTTAATAATTTCAACTACCTGCTTGACAGAATAATTTTCAGCCATTTTTTAACTCTCCTTTTAATGTTTGGTATTTTACCAATAAAATTTTATTTAAGTTATTCATTTGGAATAACTTTAGCAACAAAAGTAAAGATATCTTCCTGCATTAACTTTGTAATATTATTAACAAAACAAAAATCTTGATTTGCTCTCAGTGATACATAAACATTGGCATCTCTATCAACTCTCAAATTGTAGAAATTAAAAGTACCAAGTTTGATTGGATCCTCAATTCCTTTTTGCTTTGCTACCAATCTAAGTTGATGACCTACAGAGGAAATAAATTGCAATGCATTATACGCTTGGTCTTCAAGAAATCTAAGTTTTAATTCAACATCAAAATTACCTTTCGCTGAGTGGCCATTGTAATAACCCATTGCTTTAATGTTTTCGCTTTCCATTTTTTTATCCCTCCTTCCCCTTAAATCTATTATATCACAAACATAAATGAATGTAAATAGATTTTTTTATTTTTTTCTAAACTTTTTTTCTTGTTCTAGAAAGAATTTATCTCTTGAACTTTTACTAGTTTTTATCTCTTTTCTATTTACTGATATGGATGGATATTCAGATGTTGATTTATCAACAGATGAATATACAGACAGATCAGTATTATTATATAATATATTATTATTTATAATAGAGGAGTTGGGTCTTATTCCTTTTAACCCATAAAACAAATCATCAATGTTATTAACATCTACAATTGCATAAAGTTTATCATCTTTTAGAAATTGGACCAAAAATACTGGTACTTTGTTGGAAACTTCGGCATGGAATTCAAGTTTTTTCATGTCCAATCTAGTTATACGATAACTTAAAGCATCTGTTGATTTTAATTGAACCATTAACGTTTCATTTTCTCCATCTTCTTTTACAACCCATCCAGCTCCGGATGCTGGAGCAGGTTTAAGACCAAGAGATCTTAAAGTTTGTTTTTCATTTTTTGAATAAAATTTACCAGATCTTTTAGGCATTAGTGGTACCACCTTTGCTTTACAACTTACTAATGAATTGAAATTGTTATGGAAATCAGAACTTTAGTAATATTGTATAATTTGTACAATCTTTGGAATTTAATTTTGTACAATATTTTTGAAAGTTTGTATAGATAAATAAAACTTATGCTACAAAATAGGAATGTAATTTATTTATATTGTACAAAATTTTTATTGTGATTATTTGACTTTAATTATTTAATTTGAATACTTTTGGAGATTATTTTGTTCGAAAACAGAACATTTAGCAAATCTGATAATCGATATTGCTATTTGTATTAGTAGCATATATTGATTATGGACAGTGTTATTGATTATTCGGACTTAGATTTATTTAATTGTATTATAGCAATATCATCATCAGTATCAGGAGCTAATCCCTGATAGACTGAGGAATTAACCTCAGTTTCGAATTTATTCTAAAATAATAATTAACATTGAAACGATAAACCAACAAGGAATTGGTGAAAGTAAAATGCTAAAGAAAGCGAATGTTCTTTTATAACCATGAAGATCATTTAGGAATAAATAAATATCATAGAATCCTCGGCAAACATCTCTTAGCATTTCCATTTTACATATCACCCAATTCAACATAACAAACATGAATACCAAAAGCATAAGCTACGCGCTTGCCATACTTAGCAGACAGTTCGTTACGAATTCTAGTTTGTTCTCTAATAGCGTCTTCTCTGTTGAAAACTCCCATGCTCTGTTCAATGCCATTAGGGGATCTGAGAATGATTTCGTAAAGTTCCATTTTTAATTAACTCCTTTTTTGTTGTTTATTTGCTTTTGTGTATTCCCTTTCCTTGATTATATTATATCACGTCAGAACTAGATTGTAAATAGTTTTTTCATATATTATTTAAAATTCTTTCAGAAATTTATTTTTATCAGCCTTAAATGGACTTAATGCAATACAGGCTCCATCAGCCATATCATCATCCATATAGTATTTATTACGATTAGACTTGCTACGTAAATTATCTTCAAAACCTAATTTCATAATATAAGCAACAGAACCAAACTTTTGAGGATCTTTTACTCCTGGAACTGGAGGAAATATAGGTCTTGAACTACCTAATACTGCAGATTTCCAGGCTCTTGTATCTATGCTATAGGTAGTAATTCCATATTTAAAACCTGTGTCAACAATGTATGCAATTAAAGCTCCTGTTGATTTCATATAATCTGGTCTTATATCATAACTAGATGTAAATGTTCTAATGCGTTCACATACAATAGCTATATCTTCTGGTTTGTATTTCTTTAAACAAGATTTAATAGCTTTATCTAATTTCTCAGACAATAGTAATCTTTTAGCTGTTTTTGATTTTACTCCTTTAAAATCAATTGAAGTAACCTTCTTTAATTTACCATTAACGGCAATAGATATACCTGTTCTTTTATAACTCTGGTCCAGACCAATTATGCATCTTTGACCTTGATATTGTCTATCTTTTTTTGTTGCATTTGAATTTACAGCTTTTCCCATAGAGGTTGAACCTCCTTTGGTAATTTAATTCTACCTTTACCAATGTTCCAACAAGCGTCTCTCATACCGCAACCGGAAGCTCGTTTACAATCACAATTAGGACATTTTCTAACTGGTACTTTATGCTCTTCTACAAATTGCTTTTTATAATATTGAATTTGCTTTAAACGGTCAATATATGGTTTTACTTTTTCTTTATCATAATATACCGGCACAACAGAGAAATTAGAATCGTTTTTGCTATCTCTTAAAACAAAACCTCGTTTATGAGCTTTACCAGTATATTTACTAAGAGCCCATAAATAAAAATTTATCTGTTTCTCTCCAGAAGGATGTCCTTTACTTTTATTGAAAGAAAATGTATTCATAGACTTAACGTCGCAAATTATTTCTTCACCATCTCCGAAATCAAGTAAAGCATCAATAGTAAAACTAAGGTCGTATTTCTTAAGAAACAAAGTTCGTTCAATTGCTACGTCTATACCTGCCCTTCTAAATAATTGGTACCACTTTTCATGCAAAGCATTTCCAGTTGCGAATATTCTTAATAGGCTAACAGGAAGTTGTTCACCTTGGTTCATTTCATAAAATAGAGATAAAAGTTGTTCTCTATAGCAAAAATCATTATCACTGGCAATTACAGCAGAAGCATGTAATCCATATCTATTTTCATGCTCTGTTGACGTATAGTATAATTTGTTCAGTCTTGACTCAATAATCATTGACCAAGTATTATTTCCTTGCTGAGCTTTAGCAAGTTGTTCTTTCATTTTCATTTTATTATCCTTTACTATATAATTCTGATGGGATAGAAAATATTAACAATAGAAATATTATGTATGTAAATTCTGGTCCCATCAGATCATATTTATATATTTTTAGCTTTATCAGATTAGATAATTGTTAGGTATTATATTGTTCTCGACGTTGTTTCATTAGCTCTTTTCTAATAGAAACTATATCATCGTAACCAACAAAACCTCGATCAAAAAAGAAAGGCATTTCGCATTCAGCAAACGGATTTGATACCTTAGATTTTTGAACCTTAGCTTTCATAATAAGTCCAACCTTTTCAGTATTAGCTGAAATGTTAGGATTCTTATTAGGTATTTCAATCCAAGCTCTACGAGCTACTTTGATACGAAGGGAAGAATAGAACTTAATAGCTCTGCCTCCTGGCGTAGCATCCTTATCGCCAAAAAGCATTGCATTCATATTATCTCGTACTTGATTGATAAGAATTAAAGTTGTTCCTGATTCTTCGCAGGTTCTAACAATAGAAGGAAGCATTTTTGAAAACAGTCGAGCAACTCCACCAATTCTAACTTCATTCTCAGCATCTTTTTCAATCTTGGTAATGTCATCTTTAGGCTGGCACGCTGGTACCGAGTCGAGACCAATAATAGGTATACCAGCTTTGGCAAACTTAAGTACATCATTTAAAGCTTCCTCACCATAATTAGCTCGATGAACGATCATCTTACCTTTTTGAACTCCCATTTGCAAAGCACGTTCTTCATCGTAAGTACCTTCAATAGGAATATATAAACCTAAAGAATGGAGGGACATTAGCCAGTACATAAGAGAAGTTTTACCAGAACTTTCAGGGCCAAAGATCTCAATAATACGACCTTTTGGCATGCCTCCACCAATAATATTATCTAACGCTTCAATCCTTGTTTGCCAACGAGGAATTTGCAATGAAGCATTTTTACCAACAGTAAAAATAGATCCTTTACCTGACTTTTTTTCAATATCTTTGCAAAGCTTACTAATTTCAGCTAAATCCATCTTTAAACACCAGCCTTTGCTAATAGTGATGCATTATATCTTTCTACACGGTTAATGTATTTTGCCTTATTGAATTCGACTGCACCAGAACTAATTAAAAGTTTTTGAACTCTTGCATTCAAATTACGTTTTTCAATTCTATCAACAAGATCGTCGAAATCTTTATATGGTCCATTTTTAATTCTTTCCTGTTCAATAGCAAATGCTGCCTTAGAACCAACACCCTTTATTGAACTTAACCCTTGTTGTATAACTTTTTCTCCATCAACAGGTCTTAATGAAGTTTTCTCTAACGAATAGTTAACATGAGGAAGAAATATAATAGATCCATCTGCTATAGCTTTTCCACTGAACTTTGCAAATTCAGCATCATCTTTAGCATATTTTAATTTAGCAAACCAATATTCATTTGGATAATATACTTTATAATACATTTCCTCAACAGAAATAAGAGAATAACCAACTGCATGGCCTTTATTGAATGTATAGCAAGTCATATCGTCGAATAATTGTTCTGCTTCATTAAAAGGAACATTATGAAGTTTCTTAAGTCCTTTACTAAATTTACCAAGAAGCTCATTTCTGTATTGCTCTTGAAGTTGTAGCATTTTCTCTGTAGTGTTGCCACCCTTCATGAACTTCATAATTTTATCTGCGTCTCCCCATTCCATACCGGCTAGCTCAACACAAATACGCTGCACTTGTTCCTGATAAATAATAGTACCATAAGATTCTTTAGTCTCTTCATACCATAGTGTATCTTTAGTATTTTCTGGATTTATTTTGTTTTCAGCATAAATACTTGGCATACCTAAGCTAAGAGGTCCAGGTCTATTCATTGCGGAAGCTGCTACTATATCATTAAAGCTATCACAATGTATATTATTTAGAATATCTCTTGCAGCTTGTTTTTCAAACTGAAATATGCCATCACATTTGCCTTTATAAAAATAATTGATAATCTTTGGATCATTTACTTCCTTTGTATAGTCAACAAAAGAATTAGTTTCCTTTCTAAGATCACCAATAGACTCCATGGTTTTTAGACCAAGAATATCAAACTTAATTACGTTTATTGCTTCAATGTCTATAAGATCATAGTTGGTATATACATCACCATTCTTATCGATTTTTAAAGCAACATAATCAAGTAGGTTACCACCTGTAATAGCTACACCAGCTGCATGGGTTCCAATAAATCTAACCTTTTTGAATAACTTAGCAAAATGAACTAAAATGTTATCATAATTAGCATTAAAGTATTGGCCCTTTGGATGGTTCATCAGGCCTTCAACATCTAGCTTTTCATCTATAATGAATTTGTTAATAAGTAATTTAATTTTTTTGATCTCTTCTTTATTTGGAACCTGTTTGCCTTCCACTGTCTCAACAAGACCACATACTTTGGCAAGATCGTTAATTAAATTATCTACCTTATAAAGACCATATGAACAAATACGTGCTGCATGTCCTTTATATTTATTGCAAAGGTATTCTATTACTTCATGTCTTCTAGATGTCTCAAAGTCCAGATCAATATCAGGAAACTTACTTTTATCTTTTCTGAGGAATCGTCTAAAGTCCAGATCAAAGAATAAAGAGTCAACCTCTGTGATCTTTAATGCATAAGCAACAAGAGAATTACAAACCGAACCTCGTCCAGGACCAACTGCAATACCTTGAGCTTTTGCCCAGTTAACATAATCAGCAACAATAAGAAAATAATCTTCGAATCCGTGAAAGAAAATTACCTTAAGCTCTTCTTTACATCTATTTAAATATTCCTTTTTATATTTTCCTCGTTCTTTAAGGCCATTCTTTACTTTCTCAATTAGAACATCTTTAGAAGTTTGTCCTTTTTCTTGAGTTAACTTTGGTAGATTTAGCGGAAGAGAATCTAAGTAATTAGCTTCGCATTTCTCTTCAATCTCATCTAGATTTTTATACATTTCTTTTGCTAACTTTTTAGCAGTTATTTTACCAAGATCATTTTTATGCATCATGTAAAATCTTTTGGCCATTTCATTATATTCCGGCATGTACCTATCTTTATAGGTATTTTCAATATCCATTGTTCCATGACCAGCAATTTCATGCATCTTTATATATGTTGGGAAATCTTCTTTTCTTCCTCTATGCGAATCACTTGTTAGAATTAACTTAATGCCAAGTTCTTTTGCCAACAAGATAGACTTAATATTTACTTGTTCTTGTAAACCTTTTTCAGATACTTTGTATGGTTGAATCTCAACATATAGATCTTCACCAAATATCTTCTTAAGTTTTCGTAAATATTTTTTAGCTACATCGTCTCTATCATTTCTAATACAAAAAGCTAAATAACCAGCTACACAAGCTGTTGTGCAAATAAGACCTTCATGATATTTTTCCAACAAATCAAAATCCCAAATAGGGTTATAATACTTTTGCTTTTCTCCTTCATATTGAATTCGATTTAAGTTACCATAACCTTTAAGATTTTTAGCAATCAAGCAAAGATGAAAGCCTCTTTTCTTTTCTTTGTACTTCGGAAGGAAGTATCCTTCAACACCAAGAATAGCCTTAATGCCTTCATCTTTGCAAGCTTGATATGTTTGAATCAAACCATTTGTATTACCATGGTTAGTTGTACATAAACTGCTATAACCTAATTCTTTTGCAAGAACAGCAAGTTCTTTAGCTTTTCCAAAACCATCAAAAGTTGAATATTCATCATGTCTATGTAAATCAAACATTTGTTAACCTCTTATAGAATTTTCGCAATTTATCATCATCAAAAATTCCTTTTTCTTTTATTGACTCTAATAATTCTTCTATTATTACTTCTCTTTGCTTATTTAATTTTGTACATTTGTTTTCAATTTCTTTTGCATCTAACTTTGTAACTAGTCCTCTTTTAATTATTATATCATAAACATTTGGATATGTAAATTGTAATTCATCTAAACATACATCATCAACAATCAGAGGTAAACAATTACATGATAAAGATTCCAAAAATCTAATAAAACTAAACGTCCTTACATCATATGATTTTATAATCAATGTATATTTAGAATTTATTAGCTTATCATAATATTCGTTTTGACTTATCATCTGCTTAGCTGTGTTTATAATTCTTACATCCCAGTTATCTTTATAATTTTCTAATTCATCTTTTTTATCACTTATAAAAGTTCTATCTTTTGATAATGCTGTGCAATAAAAAGAAAGCTCAATATTTTTCTCAGCACTGTATTTACTTAATTCCTCAAATAAATATTTTTCAAAAGTTGGAACATATTTCATACCTTTTCTTTTCAGGAAATATGCTTCTATTAAATTTTGATTATTATCTATAAATTCATGTAGTCTAATTTCTTGCGGATCAAACACAATATGAACTATCTTTTTGCAATAATTGCTTGCCTGACGAATCAATAGCAATTGCCTTACTGCCAAACTATTCATTGCAAATACCAAATTAGATAATTAATTCTTTGTTACTCTTTCAATGTATTTTCGTGTTCCATTTCTTTTATGTTTTATTGCTTCGTTTATTGGCATTCTAAAAACAAATAATGTATCTATTTTATTCTTTTTAAAGAAATTATCATAAATTTTAATTTGTTCTTGAAATGTTATATTTATATCAATTTCTTCAAAGTTTATATATTTTATATTTTCTTCTTTTAATAAATTCTTTAATTTATTTGTTTTATATAAATCTATTACAACAAAATCATCTACATAATTGCTTAGTTGTTTTACTATACTTTTTAAAATAACATTTTGTCCTTTTACAAATCCCGAAGGAATTATCAATGCATTCATTTTTTATCCCTCTCATATAAATGCAAAGAGCCGCAAATGTGAGTATATGTACCAAGTTCAATTCCAAGTTCCATTGATAACAAAACCTGCAAATTGCAAAAATTAAATACATCATATGGAAAGCCAAACCAAACATCACAAGATCTCATGTAAGTTGTCATATAAAGTTTATTTTCTCTAATAAAGAATTGCAAACAAACTGTACAATTTACATCTTTGCTATGTTCGTTGTTAGGTTCTTTAATATGAATTACTGCTTGCCTTGTATAGTTATCTTCTTTAAGAAGTTCTTTAATGTATTCATACTGGTCAAATCCATATTTTTTCTTAATGCACCAACCATAGTTTGAATTTACTTTTACACCATCATCAGAAAAACGTTTCCAATTTTTGGTATACTTTGAAATTTCTTTTAATTTATTATTTCCAGATAAGTACCAAAGTAATTCTCCAATAGCATATCTCATAGATAAATTTCTAGTAGGACTTGTTACAATATTTCTAGTAGGATCCTCAATCACAGTGATAGCATTTATTACTTCTCCAGCAACAAAACCATCTCTAGAACTATTTAATTGACTCTGATCGCTTAAAGTCGCATACCAAAAATTCCATGCATCATTTGCCGAATTACATTTATAAATTTTATTGCATTCCATAACTTATCTCCTTATCTTATAATTATATCTTTTATAATTTTATTTAATTGCTTTCCATCAATATTTTGTTCTACAAAAGTATAATATAAAGCATCAAGTATTGTATTTACTTTATGAGCATTATTTTTTATGTAATTTAATTTTTCCACAAGTTGTTCTTTATTTTCAACAATAAATGGATAATTATCTAAGTTCAATAATTTTGTATTGTAATCTTTATAGAAAATTGGAACTACTCTATTTTGTATTGCTTCAATATATTTGGAAGTAACAAGATCTTTTTCGATAGGAATAATTAAAGTACTCATAGATCTATATAATACTTTTTGCATAGCATCATAATCTATTTCGCCTATACAATTTTCTTTTCCTAACATTTCTTTCTCTGTGTCTGTTAATCTTCCATATATATCTACTTTAAGTCCAGAAATCAGATCCTTCAGAATACTAATCCTATTATATTTATCACCAGAAGTATTAGCTATTACCATAAAATCATATCGTTTATAGTAGTAAATTGGATTGACAAACTTATAGCATTGAGCCCATTCAAGTGGAACATATTCACCTTCAAGAACGTTTCCATTCCATTCAACAAAATCATTATTTTGCATACCAACAAAATCTGGTTTTCTTTTAAGATATTTTAGCGTTTCTCTCAAGCAACGAGGATCATCAGAAAGAATAACTAATTTGCATTTACTATTCTTTATTACTTCTAATGTATCTAAATCTGATTTATGTAATACCAGCCCTGGAAGTAAAATTATTACATCCAATTTATTTTGATCAGCACAACAAGGAATAGCATTAGGGTAATATGTCATATCTAAATCAGACTCAGATAACATATAGAATGTATCAAACTTATTTAATTCAAATAACAAAGTAAGAAGTTTGTATATTCCAAAATTACCATTCGTATTACTTCTTTTTACCTCTTTTGAATCTCTGTTAAAATAAATCTTTTGTCCAAGTTTAGCAATTCCTATTTTCATTTCTTTTCACTCTCAATTCTTGCTCTAAGATATGTAGAAGATAAGTTATGTTTTCTTCGATTATAAATAATCTTAATACCAAGATTAGCACAAGTTTCTTTACCTGTAAAATCTTTACCTACATAATCTTCTCCAACAAAACGAATATCAATTGGAAGCGAACGAATTGCTAAATCAAGATCAGCTTCTCCATCCAAAGGAATTACTTCGTCAACACTACGATGTGAACTTAATTGCATATACCTTTCAAAGAGAGATTGAATTGGCTTATTCTTTTCTGGCCTATCTTTAGTTGGATCATCAATCAATCCTACGTAAAGGTAATCACAATATTGCTTACATTCATCTAGCATCATTGTATGACCTGCATGTAACATATCACCAACGACAGAAGTAAATCCAATTACCAATTTATCACTATCTTTCTTTATGCCTTTAAGATAATTCTTCATATTCTTTTTTTACCTCCTTTGCAAATTCTTTTACAATTTTCAATTCATTTTCTTTTTTGTATCTAGTTAATCGAAGAATGTACATAAATTCAATTAATGTAACAAGTTTTGCAATTCCTTCTTTTTCTAATTTATATTTTAAAATATCTTTACCAAATTTATCAACATGAAAACTACTCATTCCAAATTTATTTTCATATCCATCAATACTCATTTTAAGTTTTGCATAATCAAATAAATAAGAAGAGCTATTTCTAAAATATCTTGAATCGATAAAATAAAGTTTGTTATTTTTTGTATTGAAAATTATGTTACTTAATGTCATATCACCATGACAAAAGCTAGCATGCTTTTCAATTTCTTTTTCATATTTATTTAATTCATTGATACAATAAATAATCATTTCATCAATTTCCTTATCGATGTAACAATTTCTAAATAATGTATCAATTTGCCTTTCCATGCTAAATGTATCATAATGAATTTCAGAAAATTTATCAATTACCTTCATTACATTTACGATATCTGAAATACATGGTCTATCTTTTAAAGTATATCCTTCGATATAATCCATATAAACAGAATCGTAAAGGTATGAATGAACTTCTGGATAATTACAATAGTCTTTGCAATCCATAATCCATTCCTGAAATTCAATAAGCTCATTGTGTGATCCAAATTCTTTTTTTACTTTATCACCAATTTTATATACCGTTTTTCCAGATCCTCCTTTAAGAATTCTATAAGAGTTATTCATAAAATCCTTTAAGGAAATACCTTTGTCATCAACATAAAAATCAGCAATAGGTTTACCAAAAGTTAATGTATCATAATGTACATTATTCTTTTCCAACCAATCAACAAGAATTTGCTTGTTCTTCTTTTCAATTTTAATTAGATCACCACTACAAGAAATCATTCCTCTTGAAGTATAAAGTTCTACTTCAAATCCTAATTCATCATGTAAATGGTTAATTTTTTCAATTACATTTTTTAAAGGTTTAGCATTTACATAGTCCCTATTTATTGCATGGCAAATAGTATCGTCTATGTCAAATACCGCCTTGATTTTTTTGGAAGCCATATTAACCCTCCATAATTTCTTTTACAATTTTGCTTGCAACTCCATAAGCTAAATCTTCTGCTGCATTTTCATTTTCAATCCACTTTACTGTGAAAGAAGATTTACACTTCATCACTTCGTAAATCATATCATATTGAATTCTGGAATATTTTAGCTTCAATTCATTATCTTCAATATGAGAATAATTAGACATTAAAAATAATTGTTTAACAAATGGAATATTAGCAATAAATTTGTCCATCTTAAGAACGTCTTTATTCTTATAATTTCTATAAATATTACCATATACATATTCAGAAATATAAGAACGATCAAAAATACAAATATAATTTTTATTTGCATTATCAAGACTTTTCTTTAATGCTTTAATGAAATCATCTCTTGTAATTTCATACATCATTTCTTTTGTAACTTCTTTTGTATCATCAATTGCTGTGCGATCATTAAATACCTCTACCTCTATGTTGTTAAACCTATTCAAGTTTTCAACAAGAGAATTGATAAAAGTTGTTTTTCCTACTTTGTTCGATCCTTCTACAATTAAAATCATTTTACTAACCTCTTGAAATTCTTATCGATCTTTTTCACTGTAGCTTCATAAAGTTCTTCTGCACTAAAATTAGAATATAAGCAAACATTAACTAAATAAATCAAACAGTCTGCAATTTCCATTAACTTCTCGTCTTTGTCATAATATTCATTTCTACCATTATCTTTCCAACGCTGATCTGCTTGAAGAACCTCTCCGATCTCTCCGATCAATCCTAAGATATGGTGCTTAGCCATTAAAGCATTATCTTCTGGAACATTTTTATAACCAAGTTTCTTTTGGAACTCTTCTTGGTAAACAAATAAAGAAGTTAATTGCTGAGTTGGATAAAGTTTATTATCACTCATCGTCCTCATCTTCCTCATCATATTCCATTTCATCGATAATATCTTGAATATCTTCTACCTCGTAATTATCGATAAATTCATCAATAAGCTCTTCTTCGTCGAGCTTCTTTACTTCCTTCTTGCTCATGCCAAGTTCATAAGCAATTTCCTTAAGTTCCGAAAGTTCCATATCTTCAAGGGAATCACGAAGCTTTTCTTCCGGACTCTTCTTTGCCTTCTTAGCAGATTTCTTATTCTTAGCCTTCTTTGTTTCCTTCTTTTCCTCTTCCTCTGTTTCATCTTCCTCATCATCATTTTCATTATAAGGAAAAGCCTTTTCGAAAATTTCCTTTACCTCAAGTTCGGTATGAGGCTTTGCTTTCTTATTATTAAAACGCATCTTATCGAGAGGGGTAACAACAAAAGAAGAACCCATTCCTTTGCCTACCTTCTTGATCTTATAATCTCGATCCATGATGGTTCCAAATTCTTCATACATTTCAATAAGAGAAGGAACAGGAGAAATACCATTTGCCTTGAATACCAGAAGCTTTACCGAATTAGAATCATAATCCCATACAGACCAAACAAACTGTTCGATAAGTGGAATTCCTTGATTGCAAAGATCACAGCACTCATGATCTTCAGGATCCTTACATAAAGTATAAATCTTAGGTTCCCAATTATTATGGAACTGAAATTCAAATCCTTCATCAAGTTCCTGGAGAAAACGAACTCGCTTAACTGCATCTGCTGCAATATACATTACGTCTCTCTGATTAGAACCAGACTTTGCAATGTTTTCCTTCATCTTCTTAATAAGATTTAATGCCATTTTTAAGAACTCCTTTAATAATTTCTAAGTTAATTATAACACATCAACAAAAGAAAGTAAATAGTTTTGTTTAACTTCCTCCATGCTTCTTTACTTGCCTTAAAATGTAATCAGCATTTTTAGAAGTTATATCACCCATATCTTTAATGCCTTTAGGATAATGTATTCTAATTACTTTGAATCCAAATGTTTTAGAAACGAATTTCAAATACCTATATCCTTTTCTTCCACATTCATCATTATCTAAAGCACAAAGTATAGTCTTTATTTTTTTACGTTGTATTTTTTTAAGCTGTGTATTAGTTATTTTCCAACCAAGTATAGCAGCTACATTTTTTAGTCCAATTTGGTTTGCCTTTACTTTATCCAGAAATCCTTCAACAAGAATTAAAGTATTTGTCCTATAATCTCCTGCCAAAGTTCGTTCTCTACGAAATCCTTTATTGTACATGTACTTTCGTTTTTGTTCAACCTCAGGATCCATAGTTCGCATTACATATCCTCTAAACACTCCATTATCATACATTGGAAAACAAATATAATAGAGTTTATTGTAAGTAGCTTTTGCTTCAGCCCTGGATAAAGTTATATTTTTAAATCCTCTTTTATTCATGTAATTTCTGATGTTTATTATTTCTTCTTCACCATTTGGTTTGAACCAATTTGTTTTTGGTAAATTAAAATAATAATCTCTTGCAATATCAATTCCTTGTTTATAAGATATATCAACAGAAGAATTATTAGTATTATTATTTATATTATATATATTATTATATATTGGGGATTTACTGATTTTTTTGATTTTTTGCATTGCTTGTAAATCATTTAGTTTTTTGCCTTCCAATTCAGCAAAGTTTTTTACAAGCTCAATGGATCCTCCATGTTTGTTGCAGCCATAGCAATACCAGAATTCTTTTTGTTGATTTATTTCTAGACTTGCATTTACATCTCCATGAAATGGACAAACTACTTTATATTTAGTTTCTGGCTCATACATACCATAATGTTTTAGTATGTCAGCAAAAGTAGTAGAATTACATTTTGAGTTCTCCATCAGCATTTTTAACCTTTACTGCAATAGATAATTTGGAAGTGGCGGTATAATAACCAGATAAATCATCTACCGTAATAGTTCCATTTTCATAAAGTTTATTCAATTTATTTTCATCTACTTCTGCAAATACATTCAAGCAGGCTTTTACTTCCTGCTTACTTGCTCCATATTTCTTTAGCAATGCTAATAGTCTTTTAGCGTCAGTTATTTCTATTTTTCTAGATAATATCTTTTTAGCAATTTCAGGCTTTTCTTTCTTTAGCTTTCTTATATCATACTCTATTTTTGTTCGCTCCTGAGTATAAATAGAAACATTATCATCAGAAACAGAAGTATGACCCGTCTTCTGAAAATACTTCTTAAACATTGACTTTCTTTGCTCTAAAAGCATTTGAAGACCTTTAATCTGGTTATTTAAGTAAAATACATCTTGCATGAGTTTATCGATAGATACTTTCTTAGCCATTATTTATTTATCACCTCTAAATTACAAGCCGGAATTTTATCAACAAGATCTGCATACCAACTTGGATAATGCGCATCCACCGGCTGAGACATAATTAAATCAATTACATCTTGCTTTTTAATGTATTCATCCATTATGTTCACCCTTAGAAGCTACTAATGCATTAAAAATACCAGTAGGCCAGCGAGATCCTAACTTAACCCACGTAATATCTTCCTTCTTGATTGTATAAACAGAATTATTGATAGTTTGAATAACTACGCTATTCTGCCTTACTTCAATAACCTTACCAGTAAACATACCTTTATCATTCTTATATGCTATGATATGTCCTTCTTTAAGATTGTTTATATAGTCCTCTCTCTTCATTTCCATTATATCACCTCATTCCACTAAGACAACAAAGATGGTCGAATCCATTGCAAAATCAGTATAGAAGAATACTACTTTTCTGTAAAGTACTTTTTCACTATCTTTCTTCAGACTTTTCATTACTGCTTGTGCTTCTCCATATGCAATCGTTTTCTTACTCTTGTTATCCTTTACCAGAACAATAGTGTTATGAAGTGCATATGCAAGTAATTCTTTTAATTTCATTTTGAATACCTCTTTTTATTATTTATTTTAGGGAATAGTCCCGATCCCCTTTCGGGGATTTCGTCTTAATTTTCAAAGACTCATCAGGGGATTTTATTTGTTTATTCCGAAAATGTAGCTTTCACCAATCTCAATCATCTCATCAGAGCAGCCATAGTCATAGAAAAAATCATCTACAGACTTACCACTTTCAACAAATTCATTATATTCCTTTTTGAAGTTTTCCTTCATATACTGAGCAAAATCATCAAAAGAAATAATTCTCTGCTTCCAGCAGCCAATTCTCTCAGCTTCCTGAATAAAATAAGCATTAGCATTCATTGCTACAATTCTCATAAATTTTACCATTTTAATTTCCTCCATTTGTTGATTATTTATTTTGTTATCCCTTTTTGATATTATTATTATATCACAACTTATATAGTTTGTAAACAGGTAAATGCAAAGTTTTTAATTATTTTTAGAGGATTCCTGCACGATCCAACATAGTCAGAACTTGTTCTCTGGTGCAATTTGCCTTTGGTGCAGATCCATCAGAAATGCCATGTTTTACTGCCTTAGCAACAGAATCCTTAGCAAAATCAGAGGCCTGTTCCTTTTCCTTCTCTGCTTCATATCTAAGCATAAATTGCTTAAATTCATTATAAGTCACTTTCTTTTCCTCCTTTTTAGCTAAAAGCTCTTTGAACTTTTTCCACTGATCTTCACGGTAAACAAATGGAGCTGGACAAGTTTTACCAGTTACATCATAATGTCTAACTACATGGTCAATATCAATATTGTACCTACCCATTAAATAACGAGTTAGTTCAGCAGCTAAACTTACAGTTTCTGGCTTAAATGCATATTTACCATTTTGAATTATGGAACAAAGTTCTACGCCAATGGAATTACTATTTTTGCAAATTCCTCTTAATGGATGGTGTGAACTTTCTAACTTTCCTCCACAATGCCAAGCTATATGCTTATCTAATACAGACTGAATTATTTCTTTACTATCAACAAAATAGTTAGCAGATGCTCCTACGTATTCTCTGCCAAAATATTCTCCATTATTACGTGCAGTATCACCATTATTTGCCGTATAATGTATTACTATATATTTTATCGAATTCAGACTTCTTGTAGAGGTACAGTAGTTTCTTTCATCGCATGGTATATAATCAATCTTCATTCTTTTCATCTTCCTTTGGAATTACTTTATCACCTGCATCATCTATTGCAGTTTTAGCAGCATGCAATCCTCTTAAAAAGAATTCTGGAACAGGTATTCCTAATACTACCATATTCTCAACAATAGAAGTAATTTCGTTTATAATATATATACCTAAAATAAACCAGCCAAATAAATGAAGGAAATTAAGATCAACTCCAATTATATCTCCCATGTCTATAAAATACTCGGAAAGCATAAAGGCAATTGCTATAATTACCCAATATGCTAACTTCTTAATAATTCCTTCCGCACCTTTACCACTCTTTATAGTCTTTGTCTTATATGCCTTCATATAACCAAATACACAATCAATTATGTTTAACAACAGAAAGAATACAAATAAAACTCCAGTGTCCTTAGTGAAGCAGGATAATATAGCAATCACCCCTCCCCATAATATATTGGCCTTATCAAAAAAAGTATTTAGCATATTCATATTATTTACCTCTTATAATATAAAGAAACTGTAAGGAATAGAAGAAGCACGAGCCATAATTAATGGCAAACCGTCTCTTATTTCTACAAATCTTCCATTATAGCTTTCATATAACCAGCAATCGATACCATTTCCTTGCAAATTCCAGTTAACATCTACTGAATTACCAAATTTTGAAGCAACACCTGGATATGCATCTGGGCCATCCCAATGAGAATAATGGGCATTGTTCAACAGACATGTTTTATCTGGTAAATTAAATGCAACTCCATCCATTGTAGTTCTAGCATAACCTCCAGCTGCATCTATGACTGTTGGAGTTGAACCTCCTCCTACTATTATTCGTTCATTTAGTCCACAAACCACATGATCATTGTCTAATTCTCCAGAATGATCTTCCGGAATTGCATAAGATGCTGTTGTTTCTCCTGCTTCATTTATGAAAGCTACTGCGCATCCATTTCCATAACTATCACGATAAGGACGATTTATTACTGCAGCTAATGTTTCATTTAATCTCACTAGCCCTGACGGAAAAGCACTATTTTGAACCGTTCTTACATAGCTTGATTTTAAATATAAATTATTCTCTTGTTTGTTAAAATCAAAAGTACCCATTGTGTCATTTTCGTCAATAATGCCATATGCTCCAAACAAATGAATACTATTGTCAAATGCATTTTGACTGCATCTTTCTGCAGCACGAAAATAATCCGTAATTATACTGACTTCGCTTGCTAATGTAAAAGCTGAAGTTGAAGAAAAACGATAAGCCCTCAGCTTTGCATTATTGTTAAT
>ENA-OROR01000315-OROR01000315.1-human-gut-metagenome-genome-assembly--contig:-NODE-315-length-46217-cov-7.185802_pt1 | contig 46217 bp, 45 predicted proteins | sample MGYA00242135_ERZ509060 | MGnify/ENA primary metagenome ERZ509060 (study PRJEB26280, sample SAMEA2338742) | human gut metagenome | biome: human gut; feature: human-associated habitat; material: faeces... | reverse complement strand
AACAGCGTGGAGCGATTGATTTTGATTTTCCGGAAGCAAAAGTAATTCTGGATGAAAAAGGCAGACCGGTTGAGATTCGTGCATATGAGAGAAATGTGGCTACGAAGCTGATTGAGGATTTCATGCTGCTGGCAAATGAAACAGTGGCAGAAGACTATTACTGGCAGGAGTTGCCATTTGTATACCGTGTGCATGAAGCACCGGATGAGGAAAAGATGCAGGCACTTGCGCTGTTTATCAATAATTTTGGATATTCCCTGCATCTTGGCGTAAATGAAATTCGACCAAAAGAAATACAAAAGTTGCTTAGCAAAGTTGAAGGCACACTGGAAGAGCCACTGATCAGCCGTCTGGCATTAAGGTCTATGAAACAGGCAAAATATACACCGGAAAATGCCGGACATTTCGGGCTGGCAGCTTCCTATTATACCCATTTCACGTCACCGATAAGGAGATATCCGGATCTTCAGATCCATAGGATCATCAAGGATAATTTAAGAGGCAGGATGACACCGGAAAAACGTGCGCATTATGAAGCAATCCTTGAAGAAGTGACAAAACAGTCCAGTGAAATGGAACGAAGAGCAGAAGAGGCAGAGCGTGAGACGGTCAAGCTGAAAAAGACGGAATACATGGAAAAACATATCGGTGAATACTTTGATGGCGTGGTTTCCGGTATTACGAAGTGGGGTGTATATGTAGAACTGGAGAATACGATAGAGGGACTGGTACACGTTGTAAATATGACAGACGATCATTATGAGTATTATGAAGAACGGCATGAGATGGTCGGCATGCATACAGGAAAGACTTATAAGCTTGGACAGCGTGTGAGAATCTGTGTACTGGATACAGACAGATTCTTACGGACAATCGATTTCAAATTTGCAAGGGAAGGGGAAAAACAGGATGGCTAAGGCAAATGGCAAGATGATTGCCAATAATAAAAAAGCATACCATGATTATTTTATATTAGAGAATTTTGAAACAGGAATTGCGCTTCATGGAACAGAAGTAAAGTCCCTGCGTATGGGAAAATGCAGTATCAAAGAATCCTTTATCCGTATTGAAAACGGAGAAGTGTTTATTTACGGCATGCATATCAGTCCATATGAGAAGGGAAATATTTTTAATAAAGATCCGCTTCGTGTACGGAAACTTCTGATGCACAAATCAGAGATCAATAAACTGATCGGTAAGACAAAAGAAAAAGGAATGGCGATCGTGCCGCTCAAAGTTTATTTCAAAGGCAGTCTTGTAAAAGTAGAAATCGGTCTTGCCAAAGGTAAGAAACTGTACGACAAACGACAGGATATTGCGAAGAAAGACCAGAAGAGAGAAGCGCAGAGAGATTTCAAAGTGCGGAATCTTCGCGTATAGTGCACGAAAGGGAGGAACACGAATGGTACCGGTAAAAAAAGAAGATTTACGGAAAATGGTAACACAGAAGACGCTGGATATTTACGAAGATCTGACACCGCAGCTCATCCAGCTCATCGGTCAGACGAAGCATGATGATTCTCTTTCAGAGGCACAAAAACAGGATGAGATTTCTCTTCATATGATGGGATATATCAAGTCCTGCACGAATGAGATCATTATTGAAGTACTTGCGGAGATCCTTGGAATACAGGAAGATTAATTCACAGAACAGACAAACTTTTTTGGTAGTATAAGATACAAAGAAGGAGGGTTTTTGATGGATAAGATCAAAATACTGGTAGTAGATGATGAGAGCAGGATGAGGAAGCTTGTAAAAGACTTTCTTGAAAGAGAAGGATTTGAAGTACTTGAAGCCGGAGACGGAATGGAAGCGATGGAGATTTTCTATGAAGAGAAAGAGATTGCTCTGATTATTCTGGATGTGATGATGCCGAAGATGGATGGATGGCAGGTATGCCGGGAAGTAAGACAGAGTTCCAAAGTGCCGATTATTATGCTGACAGCAAGAGGAGATGAGAGCGGGATGAACTGCAGGGATTTGATCTCGGGATTGATGAATATATTTCCAAACCGTTCAGCCCGAAGATCCTCGTTGCCCGTGTAGAAGCGGTACTTCGCAGAACACATGGCATAGATGCTTCTTCTGTAATGGATGCAGGCGGAATTGAGATTGACAAATCGGCACATATGGTTAAGATCGATGGCAAAGAGATTGACCTGAGTTTCAAAGAATTTGAATTACTTACTTATTTTGTAGAAAATCAGGGAATTGCGTTGTCCAGAGAGAAAATCCTGAACAATGTGTGGAATTATGATTATTTCGGAGATGCAAGAACGATTGATACGCATGTAAAGAAACTTCGGAATAAATTAGGCGACAAAGGCAATTATATCAAAACCATCTGGGGTATGGGCTACAAATTCGAGGTGGAATAGATGAAAAAACAGTCGATTAAAAGGCAGATGATTGCTGTATTTATATGCATGATCGTTTGTATGATTGGCGCAATGTGGATCACAAATGTACGTTTCCTGGAACCTTATTATGTAAGAAATAAGCAGACTGAATTTATCAAAATGTACAAGGAACTTCGTACGGCGATAAAAAAAGACAACATTACAGACAATACGGTATCTAACCGTATTCAGAAAATGGCAGAAAAGAATAATATATCATTTCTGGTGTTAGATAACAGGAATTCCGATTCGGATGATGTGAGTATTATAACGAATGTACATGATAAAGATCTGCTCCGGAAGCAGCTGATGGGATACCTTCTTAATCAGGCACAGAAAAATGGCAAAGTTCTTTTAAAGAAAAAGAATTATCAGATCCGGCAGACAAAAGAGCCGTGGACGCAGACCGAGTATATTGAAATGTGGGGAACATTCTCAGACGGTGAGACTTTCCTGATCCGGAGTCCATTGGAGAGTATCAAAGAAAGCGTACAGCTATCGAATCGGTTTCTCCTTTACATCGGAGCTGCTGCGCTTATTATCTGCGCAATTCTTGTATGGTTTTTCTCAAAGCGTCTGACGGCGCCTGTAAGAGAACTGGCTACATTATCAGAGAAGATGGCAAATCAGGATTTTGAAGCGAAGTATACCGGAGGAGGACCGAGTGAGATCGCGGAACTGGGCGAGAATTTCAACCAGATGTCGTGGAAACTGGAACGCTCGATTTCGGACTTAAAGAGTGCTAATAATAATTTGCAGAAAGACATTGAACAGAAAGAAAAACTGGAACAGATGCGTAATGATTTTCTGGGAAATGTATCCCATGAATTAAAGACGCCGCTGGCGTTGATACAGGGATATGCCGAAGGATTGAAGGACGGCGTGACCAGCGATCCGGAAAGCATGGATTTTTACTGTGATGTGATTATTGACGAAGCTAGCAAGATGAATAATATGGTTCGTAATCTGCTGACGCTTAACCAGCTGGAATTTGGCGATGAGGATATTACTTTTGAACGTTTTGATTTGACAGCAGTAATCAGAGGCGTGATCCAGAGTATGGATATCATGGCACAGCAGGGTAATGCTACGGTGAACTTCCGGCGAGATGAACCGGTCTATGTATGGGCAGATGAATTCAAAGTAGAACAGGTAATTCGTAATTATATGAGCAATGCTTTCCACCATCTGAACGGAGAGAAGATTGTGGAAGTAAAGATTTATATGGAGGAAAGCAGAGCGAAAGTAACAGTGTTTAACACAGGATCGCCGATCCCGGAAGAAGATCTTAACCATATCTGGGATAAATTTTATAAAGTGGATAAGGCGCATACAAGAGAGTATGGTGGTAATGGAATCGGTCTTTCTATTGTAAAAGCGATCATGGAATCCTTCCATCAGGAGTATGGTGTGAAGAATTATGAAAATGGCGTGGAATTCTGGTTTACACTGGATCGGAAGTAAGAAAGTTTCATATCGACAAGCTATAAGGGATGTGCTATTATTTTAACGTGGCAAAGTGATAAAATGGTAAAACGTACTGATTAGGAGTAAAAACATATGATAGCAATTATTGATTATGATGCCGGTAATATTAAAAGTGTAGAGAAGGCAATGATCCGTCTGGGACAGGATGTCTGCATTACAAGAGATAAAGAACGGATTCTTACAGCAGACAAAGTTATTCTTCCGGGTGTGGGAGCCTTTGGTGATGCAATGGGAAAGATTCATCAGTACGGACTGGAGCCGGTGATCCATGAAGTAGTGGAGAGAGGAACGCCGTTTCTCGGAATCTGTCTTGGCTTGCAGCTCTTGTTTGAACGAAGTGATGAGACACCTGGAGTGGAAGGACTTGGCATTTTGAAAGGTGAGATTTTAAGAATTCCGGATTACCCGGGACTTAAGATACCGCATATGGGTTGGAATTCCCTGGATTTTCAGAATGATGGAAGACTGTTCAAGAATCTTCCGGAACATCCATATGTATATTTTGTACATTCTTATTACCTGAAGGCGGCTGAGGAAGATATTGTAACTGCGACAACCGAATACAGCACACATATTCATGCATCGGTGGAGAAAGGCAATGTATTTGCATGTCAGTTCCATCCGGAGAAGAGCAGTGATATCGGACTTCAGATTCTGAAAAATTTTGTGGAATTATAAGCGGAGGTAATTTAGATGTATACAAAGAGAATTATTCCATGCCTGGATGTAAATAACGGTCGGGTAGTAAAAGGTGTGAATTTTGTAGATTTGAAAGATGCCGGAGATCCGGTTGAGATTGCGAAAGCGTATGATCAGGCTGGAGCAGATGAACTGGTATTTCTGGATATTACGGCATCTTCCGATAATCGTGGAACGGTCGTAGATATGGTGCGAAAAGTTGCTGAGAATGTATTTATTCCATTTACAGTTGGCGGTGGAATCCGTACCGTGGACGATTTTAAGGCACTTCTGCGCGAGGGAGCAGACAAGATTTCCATCAATTCTTCGGCAATCAATACACCGAATCTCATTTCTGAAGCGGCAGACAAGTTCGGAAGTCAGTGTGTAGTTGTTGCAATTGATGCAAAGAAGCGGGCAGATGGAAGTGGCTGGAATATATACAAAAATGGCGGACGTATAGATGTCGGCATTGATGCGCTGGAATGGGCACGCAAGGTAGAAAGCCTTGGAGCAGGAGAAATCCTGTTGACAAGCATGGATTGCGACGGAACAAAAGCGGGATATGATCTGGCACTTACAAGAGCCATTGCGGAAGCGGTAAATATTCCGGTAATCGCATCCGGTGGAGCCGGAACGCTGGAACATTTCTATGAAGCACTGACGGATGGAAAGGCAGATGCAGCACTGGCGGCTTCATTGTTCCATTATAAAGAACTGGAGATCAAAGAAGTAAAACAGTATCTGCGAGAGAAAGGCGTATCCGTGCGTTTGTAGGCACAGGAGCCGGACAGATGATATTGAATAATATATAGGAAAATACATAAGAAATGAAACTGCCATATAGCAGTAAGAGAAAAGAAGGAAAAGAGTATGTCTGCGATTAACAATGACTGGTTAGATGCGTTAAAAGGGGAATTTAAGAAACCTTATTATAAAGAATTATTTAATAAAGTGAATGAAGAATACCGGACGAGGCTTATCTTTCCGCCGGCAGATGATATTTTCAATGCATTTCATCTGACACCGCTCAGTAAGGTAAAGGTTGTAATTCTTGGGCAGGATCCGTATCATAACAACGGACAGGCACATGGACTTTGCTTTTCGGTGAAAAAAGGTGTGGAAGTACCACCGTCACTGGTGAATATTTATAAAGAACTGCACGATGATCTTGGATGCACAATTCCAAATCACGGATGCCTTACGAAGTGGGCAGAGCAAGGCGTACTTATGCTGAATACAGTACTGACTGTGCGCGCACATCAGGCAAATTCCCATCGCGGGATCGGCTGGGAAGAATTTACCGATGCGGCAATTATGGCGCTCAACAGTCAGGATCGCCCGATTGTATTTATCTTATGGGGCGCTCCGGCACAGCGGAAAGCCAGAATGCTTGATAATCCGAAGCACCTGATCTTAAAGGCACCGCATCCGAGTCCGCTGTCGGCATATCGTGGATTCTTCGGGAGCAAGCCGTTCAGCCAGACGAACGATTTCCTGAAGGAACATGGGATCGAGCCAATTGACTGGCAGATTGAGTAGGCGGAAGAAGTGATAGGAGAATGTTGATGCTAGAAGAGAAGAAGGCTCTCACTGCTGTTAGTGGCAGTGAGAGCCTTCTTACGAATATAAATCGTTACAATTTTCTTAATTTTCCTTGTATTTTGTTGCAAACAGTTGAAATGCAGGTTTTGTTTTGGCATAATATATCAGATGAGAGATGGTTCATATTTTCATAGGTTATGGATCTCTTGAATCGATGGGAGGACAGACCATGAAAAAGACAGAAGTAGAATGCTGTGACGTTACATGCGTGCACAACCAGATTATAGAGGCAGTAAAAGAGAAGATGCCGGCGGAAGAATTGCTGAATGAACTGGCGGATTTTTATAAAGTATTCGGAGATGCAACAAGAATCAAGATCTTATGCGTGCTGCTCCGATCAGAGATGTGTGTGTGTGACCTGGCAGAGATGCTGGGGATGACGCAGTCGGCGATTTCACATCAGCTTCGTGTATTAAAGCAGATGAAGCTGGTGAAAAACAGAAGAGAAGGAAAAACAGTTTATTATTCACTTGCGGATGGACATATTCAGAATATTATCAGCCAAGGAATGGAACATATTATGGAGTAGTTTTTACAGGCTTTTTAGTGAAAAAAGAAAAGGGAAAATGATATGACAGAGCAATTAAAAAAACAAAGTATGATATATGGAGTCGGCGTTGTTATTTATCTGGCGGCTGTTATTGTGACATCGAATTTTACGATAGAAGATGAGATTAAATTCGTCTGGTTTCTGATCGCATATCTGATCGTCGGTTTTGATGTTTTTAAAAAACTTCGAGACAGGATTCTGGAACTGAAATTTTTAACAGAATATACGCTGACGACGGTTGCGACGATCGGAGCTTTCGGTATTGGAAGATATACAGAAGGTGTACTTGTCATGATCCTTTTTGAGCTGGGAGTTATTTTTGAAGCATATTCCACAGACAATGCCAAACGATCTATTGAAGAGATGATTGATATTCGTCCGGCATTTGCGATTCGTAAGACAGATGGCGGAGAAGAACAGATCGATCCGATCGATCTTCAGGTTGGAGATATCATTGTGATCAAGCCGGGAGAACGTGTGCCGGTTGATGGAATAGTAGAAGCTGGATCTACGCTTCTTGACATGAAAGCGGTTACCGGTGAGTCTATGCCAAGAAGAGTTTCTGAAGGAAATAAGATCTACAGTGGATGTATTAACTTAAGCGGTGCAGTAGAGGCAAAGGTTCTGAAAGTATATCGTGATTCGACAGTCGCACAGATCATGGAACTGGTAGAGGAAGCACAGAATAAGGAATCCGAGAGCGAAAGTTTTGTTTCCAGATTTTCAAGAATATACACACCGGCAATGGTGCTGTTAGCACTCTTTGTTATGATCTATCCGCCGCTTACATTTTCTTATCATAACTGGAATATATGGATTTACAGAGGACTTATTTTCCTGATCGTGGCATGCCCGACAGCACTTGTAATGTCGATTCCAATCGCGTTCTTAGGAGGAATTGCATCGGCGGCAAGACAGGGAATCGTAATCAAAGGAGCCAACTATCTGGAAGACCTTTCCAAGGCAGATACATTTGTATTTGATAAGACAGGAACACTGACAGAAGGAGAATTTTCGGTTCAGGAGATTTACGCAGAGCAGGGAACAGAAGAGGAACTTTTAAAGATTGCGGCGCATGTGGAAAGCTATTCCAATCATCCGATCGCACAGTCACTCCTGAATGCCTATGATGGCGAGATTGACAAAGATCTCGTATCCAATATTAAGCAGATTCCGGGATATGGTCTTTCCGGAGATTATGATGGAAAGCGAATCCATGTCGGAAACTTCCGGCTGATGGAAAAATATGATATTGAAGTAGATGAATTTGATAGTACAGGAACGGTTGTCTATGTCAGCGTGGGAACAGAATATATGGGTGCGATCATCATTGAAGATGCGATTAAATATCGTGCGAAGTGGACGATGAAATATCTGAAAGATAAGTGTAAAGCTGTGCTTGTTATGCTGACTGGTGATACAAGAAGCGCAGGATATGCGGTGGCAAAAGAACTGAAGATGGATTATGCATATACAGATCTGATGCCTTCAGACAAATTAGAGCAGTTGGAAGATTTCCTGACGATCCAGGATGATATGGAGAAATTGGTCTGCGTCGGAGACGGTGTAAATGATGCCCCGGTACTGGCACGTGCAGATATCGGAATCGCGATGGGAGCGTTAGGTTCTGCGCTGGCAATTGAGGCGGCAGATATTATTTTACTGGAAGATGAATTGCCGAAAATCGTAGATGCGATCAAAATTTCCAAAGAAACACTCCGGGTAGTAAACCAGAATATTGCTTTTGCGATTGCAGTGAAAGTGATCATTGTACTGCTTGCGCTGGTTGGATACTTTGGAATGTGGGAAGCGATCGTTGCAGAAGTCGGCGTTGTGTTTGCAGCGATTATGAACGCAGTCTATGTCGTGAAATATTATGCATAGACTGTGAAATATATTTTGAGAGAGAATCACTATTTGCATATAAACATGTAGGAAAGCAAAAGGAGACAGATCATAATGAAGAGATTGGCAGCAGTGATATTGACAGCAAGTATGGGACTTGCGCTGGCAGGATGTTCCGGAAATCCTTACAAAGAGGGTGTCAGCCAGTTAGAGTCCAAAGAATATAAACAGGCAGAAGCAAGCTTCAAAGAAGCAGTGAAACAGGACAAGAATACAGCAGATGCATACCGTGGAATCGGAATTGCCTGCTGGGAGCAGAAGGAATATAAGGCTGCATTAAAAGCATTTAAAAAAGCAGTTAAAGCAGGAACAAAAGAAAATGCCACACTTTATAATTTGATGGGTGGCTGTGCACTGAAACTTGATGATGGAAAGAGTGCACTTTCCTATTATGAGAAAGGCCTGGCAGCATCCGGAAGTTCAGATGAGTTGAAAAAGGAAATGGAATACAATGTTATTGTTTCCTATGAGAAGATGCAGAACTGGGAAAAAGCAAAGTCAAAACTGAATGAATATCTGGAAAAATATCCGGATGATGAAACAGCAAAAAAAGAAGTGGAATTTCTGGAAACAAGATAATCAGTTATAGAACCAGATAAAATAGAGGTTTCGTATGATAGAATTAAAACAGGATAAAGAGAGAGTGGTCCTGGTAGGAGTGGAACTTCCGGGAGAAGAAAGCATGGAAGATTCGCTTTCGGAACTCTCTGAACTGGCAACCACAGCAGGTGCAGAAACGGTCGGTCGTGTGATCCAGAACCGGGAGCAGGTGCATCCGGGGACTTATGTTGGGAAAGGAAAGATAGAAGAAATCAAAGACCTGTTGTGGGAACTGGAAGCAACAGGCATTATTTGTGATGACGAACTTTCACCGGCACAGATGAAGAATCTGCAGGATGAACTGAATGTGAAGGTGATGGATCGTACACTTCTTATATTGGATATATTTGCAGCCAGAGCTTCTACAAGTGAAGGTAAGATTCAGGTAGAACTGGCACAGTTAAAGTACCGACAGACAAGGCTGACCGGATTTGGTACGGCAATGTCAAGACTTGGCGGCGGTATCGGAACGAGAGGACCGGGAGAGAAGAAACTGGAGATGGACAGACGTCTCATTAAAAGCCGGATTGCAGCATTGAACCGGGAATTAAAAGAAGTAAAACGCCACCGTGAAGTGACAAGAGAGCAGAGAAGCAAAAGTTATGTGCCGGTAGTTGCAATCGTTGGATATACGAATGCCGGAAAGTCTACACTTCTTAACCGGTTAACGGGAGCGGATATTCTGGCGGAAGATAAGCTGTTTGCAACATTAGACCCGACAACAAGAGGTTTAAAATTGCCGGGAGGTCAGGAAGTACTTCTGACAGATACAGTCGGATTTATTAAAAAACTTCCACATCATCTGATCGAAGCATTTAAGAGTACACTGGAAGAAGCAAAATATGCGGATGTAATCCTGCATGTAGTAGATACATCCAGTCCACAGATGGACAGTCAGATGTACACCGTGTATGAGACATTATCGAATCTTGGTGTAAAAGACAAAGCGATCATCACGGCGTTCAATAAACAGGACAAGTTAGAAGATGCACCGTTGATCCGGGATTTTAAAGCAGATTATACGGTTAAAATTTCAGCAAAGACAGGAGCCGGACTTACCGACCTGACAGATACGATGGAAGCGGTGTTAAGAGAGCAGAAAGTATTTCTTGAATGCCTGTATGAGTACCGGGATGCGGCAAAGATTCAGCTCATCCGCAAGTACGGAGAGCTGCTGGAAGAGAAGTATCAGGAGGATGGTATCTTTGTAAGAGCCTATGTCCCGGCAGAACTTTACTCGAGAGTCACTGTCTGACTCGGAGATTCAGAAAATAATTTGCGGTATGCACGCTGGAACGTGGAATAGTCGTGATAACCGCAGTCATAACATACCTGTGCGGCAGGAGTGCCGGACAGGAGCATTTCTTTTGCGAGCAGGAGCCGTTTCTGGGCAATGTAATTCCCGATGGTATAACCGGTTTCCTGCTTGAACTGTCTCATCATATAATATTTGCTGATATAAAAATGTTCAGCAAGAATATCAATATTCAAATTTTCACTCAGATGATTATTAATGTAGTCAAGAATATGGATGATCTTTGCATTGCAGTTATCTGTATCAATAAATTCCAGCCTGTTTTTCAGGGCGGCACGGTTTAAGTGGATCATAAATTCCAGAAATAATACCTGCCGGTATAGACCAGAAGCATAACTATCATCAGAGAAAGATTTCTCCAGCCGGGTAATGGAGCGGAAAAGAGAGCTTTTTTCGAGTGATGGAATACGAAGCACGTTAGAATGTTCTTTTGCGGCACGTTGAAAACAGAAACTCAGATCATAATCCTTATTTTTATAAGCTTGGATAAATCCCGGTGCAATATAAACAATAATACGTTCATAAAGAACCGAATTATCCACTTCGAGTCTATGAATATCATTATGATTGACTAGAACGATATCATAAGGTTTTAAATCATAGGATTTTCCTTCGATCATATAGTTGACCTTTCCTTTAATAAAAATCGTGATCTTGTTAAAGTCATGATAATGGTATTCGACTTCCTTCGTCTCACGGTCCGTCAGGTGAAAAAGCCGGAATTCACTGTTCAGATAGCCTTTTTTCATATATGTGTCCATAGAGAAATGCTCCTTTTGTCGTTTTTTCTTATATCATAGAATAAAATAGCATGATTTGCAATGAAAATAGCAATATTTGCGTTGAAAAGGAAAATCATGCCTGCTATGATGAGTACAGAAGCTATGAGAAAAAGAAATCATAAGATTTCTGCAAACCGGAGGTATGTTATGAAAGTTGTATTAGAGCGTTATCATGGACTTGGAAATGATTATGTTGTATTTGATCCAAATAAAAATGAGCTGGAATTAAATGAAAGAAATGTTCGGAGGATTTGTGACAGAAATGCGGGACTTGGCTCTGACGGAGTTCTTGAGGGACCGATTTTAAAAGAAGACGGAATGTATGTGAAAGTATGGAATCCAGACGGAAGCGAATCCGAGACGAGTGGAAATGGTGTCCGTATTTTTGCAAAATATCTCAAAGATGCAAGTTATGTACAGAAAAAGAATTTTAAATTATATACAGGAAACGGACCGGTTGAAGTAACATTTTTAAATGAAGATGGTAGCAGACTTCGCGTTTCCATGGGAAAACTTTCATTCTGGAGTGATGATATTCCGGTAACTGGAGAACGAAGAGAAGTCATTAATGAAGATATGGTATTCGGACGTACGTTATATCCGGTTACCTGTGTAAATATCGGTAATCCGCATTGTGTAATTCCGATGCGCGAGATCTCCAAACCACTTGTTACGAAGATTGGTGACTATGCAGAGATCGCAAGATATTTTCCAAATCGTATTAATACACAGATTATGAAAGTGATCGACAAAGAAAATATTGCGATTGAAATCTTTGAGCGAGGCGCAGGTTACACACTTGCATCCGGAACAGGAGCGTGTGCGGCAGCCGGAGTTGCATACAAACTGGGCATGACGAACAGCAAAGTGATCGTGCATATGCCGGGTGGAGAATTACAGGTAGAAGTAGAAGATGATTGGAATGTCTATATGACAGGAGATGTTTTCTATGTTGCGAAGATGACTCTGAGCAATGAATTTGCAGAGAAGTTAAGAGCTTTATAAAAATGTGTGGGGTAGATTTGTACCATCTAATAAGATATACTAAGGCATAGGAGGAAAACCTATGCCTTTAAAATTTGTAATGGGACCATCGGGGTCCGGAAAAACTTATCAATTATATAAGAATGTGATCGCTGAGTCGAAAGCGCATCCGGAGGAGAATTTCATTGTTCTTGTACCGGAGCAGTTTACGATGCAGACGCAAAAAGATCTCGTGACGATGCATGACAGACACGCAATCATGAACATCGATGTATTAAGTTTTGTGCGTCTTGCATACCGTATATTTGAAGAGACAGGAGCCGGTACACTGCCGGTGCTGGATGATGAGGGGAAAAATCTGATCCTGCGTAAGATTGCAGGCAATCATGAAAATGAATTACAGATGCTCCGCGGCAACATTCGCAAGCTTGGATATATCAGTGAAGTCAAATCGGTGCTGTCGGAATTTGCACAGTATGATATCGGGGAAGAAGAGATTGACCGTGTGATGGAAAATGCCGGCAGAGAGTCAAGACTGTATTATAAGCTGGCAGACATGAAAGTTCTATACCGCGGGTTTCAGGACTATCTGAAAGAACGGTATATTTCCAAGGAAGAACTGTTGGACGTATTAAGCCGTGTCGTATGTAAATCGGAAATATTAAAAAACAGTACGATCGTTCTGGATGGATTTACCGGATTTACACCGGTACAGAACCGCTTGCTTGGAGAACTGATGAAGCATTGTCGGAAAGTTATGATCACTGTAACGATCGATCCGGAGGAAGATCCGTACCGCTATGAACATCCATATCAGTTATTTGCGCTTAGTAAACATATGGTTACATCCATGATACAGCTGGCGAAAGAAAATCAGATCGAGATCGAAGAGCCCATGGATCTGTTTGATAAGATCCCGTATCGTTTCCGTGATAATCCGGCACTTGCATTTCTGGAAAGAAATCTTTTCCGCTATCGGAAAGAAACTTATGAAGGAGAGCAGGATGCGGTTAAGATCCATGTGGCGAGAGAGCCGGGGGAAGAAGCACTGGCGGCGGCGCAGCAGGTGCGCGCTTATATGCGGGAGAATGGATATCGCTGCCGTGAGATTGCTGTGATCGTCAGCGATATGGAGATGTATGCCGAGGCACTGGAACAGGCATTTGCGCTGTATGAGATCCCGGTATTTATGGATCACAAGAGAAGTATCCTGTTAAATTCATTCGTAGAGTATATACGAAGTCTCCTTGGAATGGCAGAACAGAATTTTACATATGAAAGTGTATTTCGTTTTCTGCGTACGAATCTGGCGGGATTTACCCATGATGAAGTGGACGAACTGGAAAATTATGTCATCGGTATGGGAATCAAAGGCTATAAACGGTGGCAGGAGAAATGGATCCGCAGATTAAAAGATATGAAAGAAGAGGATCTGGAACGACTGAACCATTACCGCACCAGATTCGTAGAAAAAGTGGATAATTTCGTCTTTGTATTAAAGCAGCGGAGGAAAACTGTCAAAGATATTACAATGGCATTGTATGAATTTATGGTGCAGGAGCAGTTGCAGGAGCGGATCGCAGAGCAGGAGCAGAAATTCCGTGAGAATGGTGAACTGGCACTTGCGAAAGAATATGCACAGGTTTATCGGATTGTTATCGAACTGATTGATAAATTTGTCGAGCTTCTCGGTGATGAACAGGTGAGCCTGAATGAATATTGCAAATTGCTGGATGCAGGGCTGGAAGAGGCACGTGTCGGTGTCATCCCGCCAAGTATTGACCAGGTTGTGATCGGAGATATGGAGCGTACGCGTCTGAAAGACATCCGTGCACTTCTCTTTGTCGGGGCAAATGATCTGCATCTTCCGGGAAATCTTCTGCGTACCGGTCTGTTGTCGGAGCCGGACAGGGAACAGTTCCAGAACCAGAAGCTGGCTCTGGCTCCGGGTGGAAAAGAGCGGGCATATGTACAGAAGTATTATCTCTATATGAATCTTACAAAACCATCGGAAAAGCTGGATATATTCTATAGCAAGGTATCTTCCGATGGTAAAAATATGCGACCGGCGTATCTGATGCAAGATTTAAGAAAAATGTATCCGGACATGAAGATCATAGAGGAAGAAGAAAAAAGCTTCGCAGAGAGGGAATTTACCGAGAAGCTGGGAATCACCTGTCTGATACGGGGGCTGCAGGAAAGTAATGGAGAACTTGATCCACTCTGGTGTGAACTGTACACCTGGTATAAGAAACATCCAGAATGGCAGCAGACAGTAGAAAGCTTACTGGAAGCCGGCTATTACCGTATGCCGATGGATGGACTTACGAGACAGGTGGCAGAGAAGTTATATGGAAAATATTTTACAGATAGTATATCGAGAATGGAGCGGTTCAGTATCTGCGCATTCGCACATTTTCTGACATACGGGCTCCGTCTGAAAGAACGGCCGGAATATGATTTCCAGTCTGTGGATTTTGGAAATGTGTGTCACCGTGCACTGGAACTGTACTCAAGAAAACTGGAGCACACCGGAGAGAGCTGGACAGAAGTTGAAAATAAAATAAGAAAGCAATATATTGATGAGTCGGTGGATGAGGCAATTACAGACTATGGCAATTCGGTTCTCTACAGTTCATCGCGGAACGAATATCTTGTAGAGCGTATGAAGAGAATGCTGGAACGCACGATCTGGGCACTGACAGAACAGCTTGCACAGGGGGATTTTGCGCCTTCTGCATATGAAGTCCGCTTTACAAATGGTAAAATTGACCGTGTCGATACCTGTGAGGATGAGGATAAAGTTTATGTGAAAGTTATGGACTATAAAACCGGCAGCAAAGAATTTGATGTAGTTTCGCTGTATCAGGGATTGCAGCTTCAGCTGATGGTTTATATAAAGGCGGCAGTGGAAAGAGAAGAGAAAAGACATCCGGGTAAAGAGATCGTACCATCAGGCGTATTTTATTATCGCATCCAGGATCCGCTTCTGGATGGAAAAGTCATGGATGAAATTCTGCGTGGAACCGAAGAGGAAAAGAAAGAACAAATGGAAAAGGAGATGTTAAAAGTACTCCGTCCGGATGGTCTGGTCAATCTGTCTGGTGAGAATCTTAAACATTTACAGAAAATACAGTCTGGTGATTCTGTTGCAGTTCCGGTTAAATATACAAAATCGGGATCGCTTTCCAAAACATCCAAAGTGGCTTCAGAGACAGATTTTGATACATTGATGCGATATGCCCAGAAGAAAGTGGAAGAGATCCATCAGAAAATTGCAGATGGTGAGGTTGCTGCTCTGCCGTACCGTCAGGGAACGGAGACAGGATGTGACTATTGTAAATATCGGCACATCTGCGGATTTGACCTGAAAGTTCCGGGTTATCATTATCGGAATCTGGAAAAATTATCAAAAGAAGAAGCAATCCAGAAGATGACAGCAGAAGTCGGGACTGGTTTAAAACAGCCGGAAAAATCTAAAAAAACTGGAATGGCAGAGAAAGAAGAACAGCCAGATAAAGAAAAGAACAGCAAGGAGGAGCAGTAATGGGTGTGACATGGACGCCGGAACAACAGAAAGTAATTGATTTGCGTAACCGGAATATACTTGTGTCGGCGGCAGCAGGCTCCGGGAAAACGGCAGTTCTGGTAGAACGGATCATAACGATGCTGACGAAAGATGAGCCGCCGATCGATGTAGACCAGCTACTTGTTGTGACATTTACAGAGGCGGCGGCAGCGGAGATGAAAGAAAGAATCCGTGTGGCCATAGAGCAGAAATTGGAAGAAGAGCCGGATAATGAACATCTGAAACGGCAGGCAACACTGATTCATAATGCACGTATTACGACAATCCACAGCTTCTGCCTGTCTGTGATCAAGGATCATTTTTATGCAATCCATCTGGATCCGGGATTCCGGATCGGAGAGGAAGGGGAGCTTAAGCTTCTGTGTCATGATGTGCTCGGAGAAGTGCTGGAAGAAGAATACACAGAGGGGAGACAGCGTTTCCTGGATTTTACGACTGCATATGGAGATGGAAAGAATGATAAGAAGATCGAAGAACTGATCCTTAAAATATACGAATATTCCAGAAGTTATCCGGATGCAAAAAAATGGATACATGACTGTGCAGAAAGCTACCGGGTTAAAGATTTTGATGCACTGGAAGAGACAGAATTTATCCGTGTCATCAAAGATCAGGTGAGCCGTTATCTTAAGGATGCGGCGAATAAAATCCGGCAGGCAATGAAGATCTGTACCGGAGAAGCTGATGGACCATATATGTATGAGACGGCGCTGGTAAATGATTCGCAGTTGATTCAAAGTTTAAGATCAAAAGATACATTTCTTGAGATGTCAACGGTGCTGGACAAGGATTATAAATGGACAAGGCTTCCGGGCAACAGAGATGAAAACGTATCTGAGAATAAAGCAAACCAGGTAAAATATTTAAGAGATACGGCAAAGAAGATCATAAAAGAAATGAAAGAGCAGTTCTTCTATGCACCGTCTTTTAAATTGCTGGAAGACTTAAATGCCAGTGCGCCGATGATGGAAGAACTGGCAGATCTGGTATGCAAATTTGCAGATCGTTTTGAAGAGAAAAAACGAAGCAAAAATATGATTGATTTTTCCGATATGGAGCAGTATGCCCTGCAGATTCTGACAGAAGAAAAGGATGGCAGACTTGTGCCGTCACCGATCGCAAAAGAGTACCAGAGACAGTTTGTGGAAATCATGATCGATGAATACCAGGACAGCAATCTAATCCAGGAAGCGCTTCTTACAAGTGTTTCTACAATATGGGAAGATAAGTATAATATTTTCATGGTTGGTGATGTAAAGCAGAGTATTTATCGTTTCCGTCTGTCCAGACCGGAGATTTTCATGGATAAATATAATACATACGATAAATCCGAGAGTAAAAAACAGCGGATCGATCTGCATAAGAATTTCCGAAGCCGTAAGGAAGTGTTGGACAGTGTGAATTTTATTTTCCGTCAGATTATGACGGAAGATCTAGGAGGGATCGACTATGACGATGATGCAGCGCTAAATGTAGGAGCTGACTATAAAAAGACCGGAGAAAATGCGACGGAAGTGCTTGTTGTCGATACTGATATTCGCGACAATGATCATAAGAAAGTAAAAGGGATCAATGAAAGGGAGATAGAAGCAAGAGCAATTGCGGGGAAAATCCGTTCCATGATGGAGGATAACTTCCGCGTGACAGATAAAGAGAGTGGAAAACTTCGCCCGCTTCAGTACCGCGATATTGTGATCCTGACAAGAAGTTCAAGAGGATTTTCAGATGTATTTGTGGAAATCCTTGGGCAGGAAGGAATCCCGGCGTTTGCGGGAACAAAAGAAGGATATTTTGCCACACAGGAGATCGGAGTACTGTTGGACTATCTGCGTGTGCTGGATAATGCAAGACAGGATCTGCCACTGACGGCAGTGTTGACGTCACCAATCGGTGGATGCAGTGCAAAAGAGCTTGCACTGATTCGTAGCTCATGTCCGGAAGAACCATTTTATGAAACAGTGCGCAGATACCGAGCAGAAGGAACGGAAGAAGAGCTTAGAAACAAACTGGAAAACTGCCTTTCGGTGATGGAGAAAATTCGTGAGATCGTGCCGTATACACCGATGCATGAATTATTACAGCGCGTGTTGGATGATACCGGATATGCAATGTATATGTCAGCAATGCCGGGAGGTATCCAGAGAAAAGCCAATATTGATATGCTGATGGAAAGGGCGAAAGCTTTTGAAAGCACCAGTTACAAAGGGTTGTTTCATTTTGTACGCTATATGGAACAGCTGCAGAAATATGAAGTGGATTATGGAGAGGCGAATGTCGAGGAAGAGCAGGCAGATACTGTGCGTCTTATGACAATCCATAAAAGTAAAGGACTGGAATTTCCAGTTGTATTTGTAGCCGGTATGGGGAAACGATTTAACATGCAGGATATTAACAGCCGTGTTGTTTTGAATTCCAAATTCGGTGTGGGTCTGGAAGTTGTAGACCTGAAGCAGCGGACGAAGCGGGCGAGCCTGTTAAAGAAAACGATCCGGCAGGAAGAAAAACTGGATTCGCTTGGAGAAGAACTCCGAGTTCTCTATGTTGCCTATACAAGGGCAAAAGAGAAATTGATCATCACAGGAACGATGTCTAATCTGGAAAAGAAGCAGGCAGAATATGAAAGTGTGCAGGAAGAGTCGGATATGAAATTTGATTTCCTACGTCTGAGCAAAGCGACAACGTACTGGGATTTTGTACTGCCGGCAGTATTACGGGCTCCGCGGTCTGTACCGCTCAGACTGAAAGTGCTGAATATGTATGACATCATTGCGGGACAGGCAGAAACGCAGGTGAAGAGTCAGATAGAAAGAAGTGTACTGGAAGACTGGGATACAGAGCGTGTGTATGATGAAGAGATGCATGAAAATCTTAGAAATCAGTTTGCTTACAGATATCCACATGAAAACAGCCAGACACGAAAGTTGAAATTCTCCGTTTCGGAATTAAAGAAACGGATTTATTTACAGGAATCCGGAGAAATGGAGGACAGCGAGCAGCTTTACGAAGAAACGGAACTGCAGCCGATCCTTCCGAAATTTATGGAGGAAGAGGTGCCGCTTACAGGAGCATCCAGAGGTACCGCTTATCACCGTGCACTGGAGCTTCTGAATTTTGCAGAAGACTATGATACTGAGAAACTGAAAAATTGCCTTAGGAAGTTTACAGAAGATGGGAAGATGACGGACGAGATGCGAAAGGCTGTCTGCATTCGGGATTTCTTGAAATTTTTACAGACAGACAGCGGAAAACGGATGCAGGCATGTGCAAAACAAAACCGCCTCTTTAAAGAGCAGCCATTCGTACTCGGAGTGCCGGCAACGGATCTGTGGAAGGAAGAAGAGGAAGGCGAACTTGTTCTTGTTCAGGGAATCATAGATGTGTATTTTGAAGAAGAGGACGGATTGGTTGTGCTGGATTATAAGACAGACCGTGTTCGTGAAAGCAGAGAACTTGTAGAACGTTATCATGGACAGCTTGATTACTACGCCAGGGCACTGGAACAGGCGACAGGTAAAACCGTAAAAGAAAAGATCATCTATTCCTTTACCCTTGGCGAAGAAATTCATCTGCCATAAAAGAAAAAAAGTTTACAATTAAGGACGGAATGTTTTCAGCGCTTCGATGGTCTGGGCAATCAGATCTTCCAGAGTCCAGCCGAGCATATCAGCACCGCGTTCGATTACTTCGCGGGAACATCCGGCTGCAAAATTTTTGGATTTGTATTTTTTCTTAACAGATTTTAAAGTCAGATCCTGAACGCTTTTGGACGGTCGCATAACAACGACTGCACCGATCAGTCCGGTCAGCTCGTCAACGGCATAAAGCACCTTTTCCATTTCGTGTTCCGGTTTTATGTCAACAGTAATTGCATAACCGTGACTTGCTGTGGCGTGGATGATTTTTTCATCTGCGCCATTTTCTTTTAAGATTTCTTGCTCTTTGATGCAGTGCTGATCCGGATATTTCTCAAAATCCAGGTCGTGCAGGATCCCTACGACTTCCCAGAAATCTTTCTCATCACCATATCCAAGTTTCTCTGCAAAATAGCGCATTGTTTTTCCGACAATGTCTGCGTGTTCCAGATGAAATTCATCCTGATTATATTCTTTCAATAATGTCCATGCCTGTTCCTGTGTCATATATATACCTCCTGGATGTTATTGCTATAATGATGTCAGGGTCAAAAGATGCCATACGAATTGTTCCGTACTTCGTATTCCACAATTCTATCTGACATTATTATAGCACGGTATATAAGTTCCACACTAATAAGAATCTTTTTTGGCAGACTATAGAAAAAAGTTATTACACGAATATTTTAAAAATGTTATGGAAATACTTTCAAAATAATGAAAGGGGTAATATTATGACTGCAAAAAAGAAAGGTCCGATACGGCTGGATCAGATCACGCCGGAAGAGAAAATGAAATATGAAGTAGCAGAGGAGCTGGGACTGCTTGATAAAGTGCTGGCAGAGGGATGGAAATCTTTATCATCCAAGGAAACCGGACGGATTGGAGGGAAGCTGGCAGGACGCAGGCGTCGGCAGCAGCAAAGCGCTGTGGAAGAGGAGTAAAAGTAACAAAAGTATTACGAATGTTAATTAGTATGAACATTTACAGGGAAAGCTTGAAAACAGAAAGCCCTTTTGCTATAATCGAAAAGCTTGATTAGAAGAGTAAAAGATTCGGGATATAGCGGGTGCAGAGAAGATGGACAGCAAGATTAATGTTTTAGGTATATATATAGACAATTATACAGGCAAAGAAGCTATGAAAGAAGCGGTCGGATACATGGAGTCTGATCCGGTTAATATTGTAGAACTTCTTACAGTAGATGCAGTGATGGATGTAGATCTGCAGCAGGAGACGAAGGAACAGCTTAGAAGTTTCGATCTTGTGCTGGCAGGAGACAAGACAATTTTGGAAGCAGCGGATGTGGAAGAGAAGCGTTGTCTGCAGGAGACAGAGAATCATTTATTTATGAAGATGTTCCTGAGATATTTGCATAAGAACCATAAGCGGGTATATCTTCTTGTTGAGACACAGGAAGAGGGAGAAGCATTTTTTCAATATCTGGAACACTATTATAGAGGAATCCAGATTGTTGGGATGGCGAAAGTCTCTGCAGAGAACAGAGCGGATGATATGCTGGTGAATGCGATCAATGGTGCAGAGACAGACTGTGTACTTTCTATGTTATGTTCGCCGCTTCAGGAAGATTTTGCGGCAAAGAACAGAGCACTTCTCAATACGAGAATTCTTTTTGGTATGGGAAAAGCAGCTCCGCCGTGGAAAGAGACCAGCTTTGGAAAGGAAAAAGTCACCCGATTCTTTACCCGGAGAATTTTCAGAAAAGAGATGGAAAAGCAAAAGGCAGAGAACGACAGGAATGTCGGAGCAGACATTTAAAAGACATACAGATACAGAAAGAAAAAAGTGAGGAAATCAACAAAAAATTGTGATTTCCTCTTTATTTTTTTGTTGATATATATTAATATAGGTCTAGTAATATGCAAATTCACTTAAGATAGAGTAATTTTGTTGTGGAAAATGCATATTGAAATGAGTGGAGGAGATAACCTATGATATCTAATCAAATACTTCAAAACACGATTGAAGGATTGAAAGGGATTACTAGAATTGACTTTTGTATTATGGATACAGATGGTAAGGCCCTTGCAAGTACATTTTCAAAACAGGAGAATTACGAAGACGAGATTCTGTCTTTTGTGGAATCTCCGGCAGACAGTCAGGTAGTACAGGGATATCAGTTCTTTAAGATCTTTGATGAACACCAACTGGAATATATCCTGCTCGCGAACGGCGGCGGAGAAGATGTCTATATGGTGGGCAAGATCGCAGTGTTCCAGATCCAGAATCTTCTGGTAGCATATAAAGAACGGTTTGACAAAGACAATTTCATAAAGAACCTGTTGCTTGATAACCTGTTGTTGGTGGATATTTATAATCGTGCCAAAAAATTACATATTGACACGGAAGTAAGACGTGTTATCTTTATTATTGAGACAAAACACGAGAAGGACAGCAGTGCCCTTGATAATGTGCGCTCACTTCTTGGCGGTAAAGCCAAGGATTTTGTAACAGCGGTAGATGAGAAGAATATTATAGTTGTGAAGGAACTGGAGCCGAATGACGGACATGTAGAATTGGAGAGGATTGCGCAGAATTTCTATAATCTGCTCCGCAATGACGGAGAAGAAGACATTCTGATCGCATATGGTACGGTTGTCAGTGACATCAAAGAAGTATCGAAGTCATACAAAGAAGCCAAACTGGCGCTTGATGTGGGTAAGATCTTTTTTGGTGAGAAGAATATTATCGCATACAGTGCGCTTGGCATTGGGCGACTGATCTATCAGCTTCCGATTCCTCTGTGCAAGATGTTTATCCGTGAGATTTTTGAGGGGAAATCACCGGATGATTTTGATGAGGAAACATTGACTACGATCAATAAGTTCTTTGAGAATAACCTCAACGTGTCAGAGACTTCAAGACAGCTCTATATTCACCGTAATACATTAGTTTACCGTTTGGATAAACTTCAGAAAAGTACGGGACTTGATCTTCGTGTATTCGAGGATGCTATTACATTCAAGATTGCACTGATGGTTGTAAAATACATGAAATATATGGAGTCGCTGGAATATTAAATTGCTGGAGTATAATAATTAGGAGGAACATATGATTGAATTAAGAGAAGTAACGAAAGAGTACTCAAAAGGGGTTGCAGCCCTTAATGGTATCAATCTTAAGATTGAACAGGGCGAATTTGTCTTTATTGTTGGAGACAGTGGTTCCGGTAAGTCTACTCTGATTCGTCTGATCATGAAGGAGTTAGATCCTACTTCAGGCACGATCATTGTAAATGGACATAACCTGAACCGTATGAAACATAAAAAGATTCCGTTGTACCGGAGAAAACTGGGCGTTGTATTTCAGGATTTCCGCCTTTTGAAGGATAGAAATATCTATGAGAATATTGCGTTTGCCCAGAGAGTAACCGAGACATCGACAAGAATTATTAAGAAAAAAGTGCCGGCTGCGCTGTCCCTTGTAGGACTTGCACAGAAGTACAAATCATTCCCGAAGGAATTATCCGGTGGAGAGCAGCAGCGTGTTGCAATCGCGAGAGCAATCGTGAATGAACCGGCAATCCTTCTGGCGGATGAGCCTACCGGTAATCTCGATCCGACGAACTCATGGGAAATCATGAAGCTTCTTGAAGAGGCGAATGACCGTGGAACAACTGTACTTGTTGTTACACATAACCAGGAGATTGTAAACGAGATGAAAAAGCGCGTTGTAACGATGAAGAAGGGTGTTATCGTCAGCGACGAGAAAAAAGGTGGGTATAATAATGAGAATTAGCACATTTGGATATTCGATGAAACAGGGTGTGAAGAACATCGGCAGAAATAAGATGTTCTCCATAGCATCCATTGCAACGATGTCAGCTTGTATTTTCCTCTTTGGATTATTCTATTCGATTGTAATGAACTTTAATTACATTGTAGACAAAGCAGAGCAGGGAGTTGCAATTACAGTATTTTTTAACGAGGATGCAACACAGGAACAGAAAGATAAGATCGGAGAGGATCTTAAGAAGGAAGACGGAGTTCTGGAAGTGAACTATATCAGTGCAGAAGAAGCATGGAATAAGTTCCAGGATGACTACTTCGGAGACTCCAAAGAAGCGGCAGAGGGATTTAAAAATGATAATCCACTGGCAAATTCAGACAACTATGAAGTATACATGTCAGATGTATCCAAGCAGAAACAGGTCGTATCTTATGCAGAGAAACTGGACGGTGTACGGAAAGTCAACAAGTCAGATACGGTAGCCAAGACTCTGACAAGTGTGAACAAACTGGTTGGTATCATTTCGGCAGCGATTATTTTGATCCTGCTGGCTGTATCTATCTTTCTGATCAGTAATACAGTAACAATGGGTATTACAGTAAGACGGGAAGAGATTGCGATCATGAAATACATCGGAGCGAAGGACGGTTTTGTGCGGGCACCGTTCGTATTTGAAGGTCTTCTGATTGGTGTGATCGGTGCGATCATTCCACTGGTAATGTTATATTTTATGTATGATAAAGCAGTAAGCTATGTGATGACAAGATACAGTCTGCTGAATAATATCGTGGACTTCCTCCCGGTAATGAGAGTATACCGTACACTTTTACCGGTCGGTATTGCTCTTGGAGTAGGTATCGGTTTCCTTGGAAGTACATTTACAATCCGCAAACATCTGAAAGTTTAGTTGCTTTAGCGTACGAAAGAAGCTGTCAGTGACAGGTTCTTCAGATAGCACAAGGGTGTAATTAATAAGGGAGACACAGATGAAGAAGAGAAAAAGAATCCTCAGTCTGTTATTGGTATGTGTTCTGTGCTTCAGCATGACAGGGCAGGCACAGGCATCAAAGATCAGTGCCGCTAAGAAAAAAGCGCAGGTGTTACAGTCGAAGAAAAAAGAGGCAGTAGCAGAGAAGAAAAAACTTCTGGAGCAGTTGGAATCTGTATTGGATGAGATGGAAACAACAAAGAAGAAGATCACTGCTAAAGAAGATGAGATCAGTAAAAAAGAAGATGAACTACTGATTGCGCAGGTAGATGAAGACAATCAGTATGAAGACATGAAGAAACGTATCAAATATATGTATGAGAATGGCAATGCTAAATTCATCGAGATTCTTTGCCAGTCGAAGTCGTTGAGTGACTTTCTGAATAATGCAGAGTACATATCGACGATTTCTTCATATGACAGAACTATGTTGAAAAAGTTCCAGAAAGTTGTAAAGAATGTGCAGGCGCAGGAAGAAGCCTTGAAAAAAGAGAATGCCGAACTGGAAAAGATGCAGGATAATCTGATCGCAAAGCAGAGTACTGTAAAACAGATGCTTTCGGATAAGAAGAATGAGATTGCCGGAATCCAAAAGGATATTAAAAAGAATGCAAGCAAGCTGAGCGCGCTTGAACAGGCAGCGGCAGATGCTGCAAGAAAGAAGCAGGAAGCAGCGAGTTCTTATTCACCCGGAGCGGGTGCGTCTGTCGTATCCGGTAATGGAACTTTCACACATCCTTGTCCGGGATACAGTCGCATATCCAGTTATTTCGGATATCGTGAACAGCCACTTGCCGGAGCCAGCACAAATCACAAAGGAATGGATTTTGCGGCGCCGACCGGTACGCCGATTTATGCGGCGGCAGGAGGTACTGTAGTATCTGCCGGATACAGTGGCAAAGCCGGTAACCTGATCGTAATCAATCATGGAAACGGATTATCTACTTACTATATGCACTGCCACAAGATTTACGTCCGGGCAGGGCAGAAAGTAAGCAAAGGACAGAATATAGCAATTGTAGGAACAACGGGTAATTCAACAGGACCACACCTGCATTTCCAGGTTATGTCCGGCGGAGTACCGGTGAACCCGTTGAAATATTTATAGAATAGGACTGACGATTGTGGAACATAAAAAAGGATTTATAAAAGGGGCGCTTACGGGCGCCCTTCTGACATTATTAGTTGTGAGCCTTGCAGCCTGTGGACTGCAGCATATCAATGAAGGAATCATATCATCTGATACAGAGACGAAGTTATCTTATTTGAAAAAACTGATTGATGAGACATATCTGCATGACGTAAAAGAGAAAGATCTCAATGAAGGCATTTACAAAGGCTATGTAGAAGGACTGGGGGACCAGTATTCTGCTTATTACGACAAAAAGGAAACAAAAGAGTTGACGGAAAGCCTGGATGGTTCTTTCAGTGGTATCGGCGCTGTTATGACGCAGGATGCCAGTAGCGGAGTGATCACGATCACACGGGTGTACGATGATTCGCCGGCAAAGAAAGCAGGAATTAAGACGGGAGATATCTTGTACCGAGTAGAAGAGAAAACGGTGACAGGAAAAGATCTGGACAAAGTTGTTTCGTGGATCAAAGGTAAGAAAGGAACAAAGGTCAATCTGACACTGCTTCGTGGAACGAACAGTGATAAGATCAAAGTGACTGCTACACGTGACGTGATCAATGTTGAGACGGTGAAATATAAAGTGCTGGAAAATCAGATTGGATATATTTCCATTTCAGAGTTTGATTCTGTGACAGGTGCTCAGTTCGCAAAAGCATTGAAACAGCTGCAAAAGAAGAATATAGAAGGACTGGTCGTAGATTTAAGAAACAATCCGGGAGGAAGTCTCTCTACAGTGTGTGATATTCTTGACAGCATCCTCCCAAAAGGACTGATCGTTTACACGAAGGATAAGAATGGAAAGAAGGAAGAATATACATCGGATGAAAAACACCGGTTAAACCTTCCGATGTCTGTGCTGGTAAATGGTCAGAGCGCAAGCGCATCAGAGATTTTTGCCGGAGCAGTACAGGATTATGGAAAAGCTGAGATTATAGGAACACAAACTTACGGAAAAGGTGTGGTACAGAATCTGTTTGATCTGAAAGATGGCACCTGCGTAAAATTAACGACATCCGAGTATTTTACACCGAAGGGCCGCAACATTGATGGCAAAGGAATCACGCCGGATGTAAAGATCGAATATAAATATAATGCCAAAGATCCAAAGGCAGACAATCAGCTTGATAAAGCGGTGTCTGTTGTAAAAGACAAAATAAAATAATCGATGAAAATAAAGGGAATGCTTTTTTGGCATTCCCTTTTAACATGCCATGTGATAGAATAAAAACGAAAATTTTTCTAAATGAAATCCTGGGAAATCATTTCTGGAAGAAAGGATTATAGATATGACAGTTTTAATTAAAAATGGACATGTTGTAGATCCACTCACAAAAAAAGATGGAGTATACGATGTGTTGGTAGAAGGAAAGAAAATTCAGAAAATTGCAGAGAAGATCGATGAGAAAGCGGACAGAGTGATCGATGCAAGAGGAACTTATGTGTTGCCGGGATTTATTGATCTGCATGTACATCTCAGAGATCCGGGACTGGAATACAAGGAAACACTGGAGACAGGCGGAAGAGCGGCGGTACACGGTGGTGTGACGACAATCTGTGCGATGCCGAATACGAAACCGGTGATCGACAGTCGGGAGAAAGTAGAAGCTGTGCATGAAAGAGCCGTGAAAGAATCACCGGCACATGTTATCCAGCTTGGCGCAGTTACCTGTGGACAGGAAGGAAAAGAACTGGCTGATATTGCAGGAATGGCAGCGGCAGGATGCCATGCGATCAGTGAAGACGGCAAATCTGTAATGAATGCATCTTTATACCGTAAAGGGATGAAAGAAGCAAAGAAGGCAGGAATCAGTGTATTCGCACACTGCGAGGACATTACCATGGTCGAAGGAGGCGTGATGAATGCAGATGAGAATGCGAAGCGTCTCGGACTTAAGGGAATCACAAACTCTGTAGAAGATGTGATCGTTGCAAGAGATATCCTGCTGGCGAAAGAGACAGGCGTACGTCTGCATCTGTGTCACTGCTCTACAAAGGACAGTGTGACGATGGTAGAGATGGCGAAAAAAGAAGGACTTCCAGTAACGGCAGAAGTATGTCCGCATCATTTTATACTGACTTCAGATGATATCAAAGAAGATGATGGAAACTTCAAGATGAATCCGCCGCTGCGCAGCAGAGAAGATGTTGAAGCGCTCCGCATGGGACTTAAGAATGGAATTATGGATGTGATTTCTACAGACCACGCACCACATTCTGAAGAAGAGAAGAACCGTTCCATTGAGAAAGCATCTTTTGGAATCGTAGGTCTGGAGACTTCGGCAGCGCTTACTTATACAGAACTAGTGAAGACAGGCGTGCTCAGTATTATGGATATGGCAGAGAAGATGAGTTATAATCCGGCGCAGATATTGGGGCTTACTGAAAAAGGAGCAGTGGCAGAAGGAAAGATTGCGGATCTTGTAATCTTTGATCCGGATGCTAACTATAAGATTGATAAGAATACATTCTTTTCCAAAGGAAAGAACACACCGTTTGACGGAAGAGAAGTATACGGCCGGGTAGAATATACACTGGCGGATGGTGAAATCGTATATGAGTATCAGGATACCAGAAAGGTGTAGTATGCAACAGCATGCAAGTGTTAGGGCAGAGTATCTTACGATGTGTAACAGTACAGAGAATATAGGAGGAATAAGAGGATGATCAACAAATTAGTAGCAAACATTAAGAAGACAGGGGCACCGATCGTAGTAGGGCTTGATCCGATGTTAAATTATATTCCGGAGCAGGTACAGAAAAAAGCATTTGCTGAATACGGAGAGACGCTGGAAGGTGCAGCAGAAGCAATCTGGCAGTTTAACAAAGCAATCGTAGATAATACTTATGATCTGATCCCGGCTGTAAAACCGCAGATTGCCATGTATGAGCAGTTTGGCATTCCGGGAATGCAGGCATTCAAGAAAACTGTAGATTACTGCAAAGAGAAAGGACTTGTAGTGATCGGAGATATCAAACGTGGCGATATCGGATCAACATCCGCAGCCTATGCAGTCGGACATCTTGGAAAAGTTGCAGTCGGAAGCAAGAGCTATGCAGCATTTGATGAAGATTTTGCAACAGTGAATCCATATCTTGGATCTGATGGTGTGAATCCATTTCTGGATGTATGCAAAGAAGAGAAGAAAGGAATCTTCGTGCTGGTTAAAACATCCAATCCATCCAGTGGCGAATTCCAGGATCAGAAGATCGACGGACGTCCACTCTATGAACTGGTTGGAGAGAAAGTGGCCGCATGGGGCACAGAAGCAATGGGAGACGAATACAGCTATGTAGGAGCCGTTGTTGGAGCAACTTATCCGGAGATGGGTAAAGTACTGCGTAAGATCATGCCGAAAGCATACATTCTTGTTCCGGGATATGGTGCACAGGGTGGAAAAGGAAAAGATCTTGTACACTTCTTTAACGAAGACGGACTCGGTGCGATCGTGAACTCATCCAGAGGAATCATCGCTGCATACAAGCAGGAGAAATATGCAAAATTCGGAGCAGAGAATTTTGCAGATGCATCCAGAGCAGCAGTAGAAGACATGGTTGCAGATATCAAAGGAGCACTTGGTTAAGGAGAAAATAAATGGCTAAAATGGAAAAAGAACAGGCACGTGTCATCTCTCAGGAGATGCTGGCTGCCGGTATATACAGTATGTGGATTCAGACAAAGGCTGCAAAAAATGCAAAACCGGGACAGTTTATATCCATGTATACAAATGACGCAGGTAAATTATTGCCGCGTCCGATCAGTATTTGTGAGATAGACCGTGAGAGTGAGAAACTTCGTGTAGTATACCGGGTAACCGGAGAAAACACAGGTACAGAGCAGTTTTCAAAACTGCAGGCGGGAGATACAATTGATATTGTTGGATCTCTTGGCAATGGATTTCCGCTTGAGAAAGCAAAAGGGAAAAAAGTATTTCTGATGGGTGGAGGAATCGGAGTGCCGCCGATCTTACAGCTTGCTAAGGAAATGGAATGTGAAAAGAAGCGGATCATTGTCGGTTACCGGGATGCGCAGACATTTCTGAGAGAAGAGTTTGAAGCAAACGGAGAAGTTTATATTGCAACAGAAGACGGAAGTGTAGGAACAAAGGGCAATGTTATGGATGCAATCCGGGAAGCAGCTCTGGAAGCAGAGATTATTTACGCTTGTGGACCGGCTCCGATGCTTCGTGCGATCAAAGCATATGCAGCAGAAAATCAGATTGAATGTTATATATCTTTAGAAGAACGGATGGCATGCGGAATCGGTGCCTGTCTGGCGTGCGTCTGCAAATCAAAAGAAAAAGATGCACACAGCAATGTACATAACAAACGGATCTGTAAAGACGGACCGGTATTTCTTTCTACGGAGGTGGAAATCTAATGGACATGAGAGTGAATATTGCCGGAGTAGAATGGAAGAATCCGGTTACTGTAGCATCCGGAACGTTTGGATCAGGAGAAGAGTTTTCCGATTTTGTAGATTTGAATAAGTTAGGTGCAGTAACAACAAAAGGTGTGGCAAATGTACCGTGGTCCGGTAATCCGACTCCGCGTGTAGCAGAAGTATACGGCGGCATGATGAATGCAATCGGATTACAGAATCCGGGAATTGAGCTGTTCTGCGAGAGAGATATCCCGTTTCTTAAAAAATACGATACAAAGATTATTGTCAATGTCTGCGGACATGCACCGGAAGAGTATCTTGCAGTTGTAGAAAGACTTGCAGATGAACCGATCGACATGATGGAGATCAATATTTCCTGCCCGAATGTAAATGCAGGCTTTCTCGCTTTTGGACAGGATGCCGGTCATGTAGAAAAACTGACTGCCCAGATCAAGAAGATCGCAAAACAGCCGGTTATCATGAAACTGACACCGAACGTAACGGATATTACGGAGATTGCAAAAGCGGCAGAAGCAGGCGGTGCAGATGCAATTTCTCTGATCAATACATTAACAGGAATGAAGATTGATATTAACCGAAAAACATTTGCACTTGCAAATAAGACCGGGGGCGTGTCAGGTCCAATCGTGCATCCGATCGCTGTGCGCATGGTTTATCAGGCAGCACAGGCAGTGAAGATTCCGATCATCGGAATGGGGGGTATCCAGTCGGCGGAAGATGCGATTGAATTTTTACTTGCGGGTGCAAGTGCCGTTTCTGTAGGAACAGCGAATTTCTATCATCCGAATATCACAGAAGAAGTGGTTGACGGAATCCGTGCATATATGGAGAAGAATGGCTTTGATAAAGTTTCGGATATGGTAGGAATTGTAAAATAAAACAGATGTCGAAATATAGAAAAAAACAATAAATACTATATAAAAAAACAATTGGATTTTGCCGGAGGACAGCTCTATACTAAAAGAAGATGTAAATGTAGGAGGTAATGAAGTATGTCAATTACAGCTGAAACAGCGAAAGCGCATGCAAAAGACCCTGCAGTTCTTTGCTGCAGAGCAGAAGGTGGAATTACAATTGAACCGGCTAACCTGGAAGATCCGGCAATCTTTGATGAATTAGTAGATTCTGGATTATTAAATCTGGATGGATGTCTTACAATCGAGCAGGTACTGGGAGCAAAACTTACAAAGACAAGTGATTCTCTCTGTCCACTTACTGTAGACAACGTAGAAGGAATCAAAGAAGTTACAGAAGAAGTACCGGCTGAGGAAGCACCGGCAGAAGAAGCTGCAGTTGCTCCGGAAGTGAATGTAGAAGGTGCAGCAGTGGCTGTAAAACATGGAAAGGTAGTTATTTCTATCAAAGAAGGAAAAGATATTTATCTTGAACTGCCAATCTAGTATTAAAAAAGGGATGTAAGAAAACTGTCGTACGTATCGCGTACGGCAGTTTTTTTTGTGTCGCGTTTTCCACACGTTGCCTGTAAAGAAAAATTGTGTTATTATTAAAAATAATGATGCCATACGAATTGTTTCGTACTTCGTACTCCCGCAATTCTACCCAATATTCGCATATCGTGAAGCTTATGCTCCACTTTTATGCTCATATCGGGCGGGGCACTAAGCCATAAAACCACTCATGTGCAAGCACATCGTGGTTTCAGGCTTTTGCCCCTGGCATCATATAATGTAAAAAAATAAGAGCAGAACTGTAAGAGCAGAACTGCTTAGTCATACGGAGGATAGAAAGATGGAGAGCTACAAACAGGAATTTATTAAATTTATGGTAGAAAGCGATGTGCTGAAATTTGGAGAATTTACATTAAAGAGTGGAAGAAAATCCCCTTTCTTTATGAATGCAGGAGCATATGTGACAGGCTCCCAGCTTAAGAAACTCGGAGAATACTATGCAAAAGCAATCCATGATACATACGGAGATGATTTTGATGTGTTGTTCGGACCGGCATATAAAGGTATTCCACTTGGGGTTGTAACTGCAATTGCATACAGTGAATTATATGGAAAAGAAGTACGTTATTGCTCTGACAGAAAAGAAGAGAAAGATCACGGTGCAGATAAAGGAAGCTTTCTTGGAAGTAAATTAAAAGACGGCGACCGTGTGATCATGATCGAAGATGTTACAACATCCGGTAAATCCATGGAAGAGACAGTGCCTAAGGTAAAAGGCGCCGCTGATGTTACGATCGTGGGACTTATGGTTTCTTTAAACCGTATGGAGGTTGGAAAAGGCGGAGAAAAATGCGCACTCGACGAGATCAAAGACCTGTACGGATTCGATACTGCAGCGATCGTTACAATGGAAGAAGTTACAGAGTGTCTGTACAACAAAGAGTGTAACGGAAAAATTGTGATCGATGATACATTAAAAGCAGCAATTGACGCATATTATAAACAATATGGAGCGAAATAATAACGGAGGATTTCACTATGAATGAGAAGATATACAAATCCATGACTTTTGCAGGAGTTTCTAATATTGCAGTTGGAGTTATCGTAGCAGTGGTAGGTGTTGTCACGGGAATCATTACGATCATTAGCGGTGCCCGTCTGCTGAAAGAGAAGAAGAAGCTTACATTTTAAGCATGGACAGATAAATAAGGGGAGTGTACAAAGTGAATTCGGGCAGTAGAAAGAGAATTCGTATATTAGGGAAGATATTATTCGTATTATATATTATTTTTATTATCTATTTCCTGCTTTTTTCTGACTGGTACGGACGTACCGGTCAGATGCAGGAGTATCATTATAATCTCGTATTATTTAAAGAAATTAAAAGATTCTGGTATTATCGGGATCAGGTAGGCATGTTTGCAACATTTACGAATCTGTTTGGAAATGTTGTGATTTTTATTCCGTTTGGATTTTTTATGCCGATGGCAAGCAAACATAGAAGTTTTCTGGCTACATTGTTTTACAGTTTCGGGTTGAGCTTGTGCGTTGAAAGTTTTCAGCTGATCACGAAAGTCGGATGTTTTGATGTGGATGATCTGCTGCTTAATACGCTTGGCGGTGTGGCAGGATATCTGATATTTATCATCTGTGTGGCACTAAGGAGGATACATGGTCGTAAAAAATAAACAGAAAAGAAAAATGATGCGAACCAGATTCGGACAGTCACCAAGGAGACATTCCAGAAAAGGAATGAAATCATGTATACTTGCAGCGCTGTCATTTCTGCTTCTGGTCTTTATGATCTGGATTTCATTTTGTTTAAAAGGAAATGTAAATATCCTGGTCGGTTTTGCAGGACTGTTTACTATGGTGATGGCAGGATATGGCATTTATCAGGGTGTTACAGGACTGAGAGAAAGAGATAAAAATTACATTACGTGCAAAGTGGGAATTGCAGTCTGCAGCGCACTTTTCCTTGGCATGTGCGCAATATTTATCAGGGGGCTTGTTTAGATGGTGGAAGAAAGATACAATCTGGCGGTAGACAGAATTGGCGATATTAAGGAAGAAAGAACGGTGGATGTGAAGTTCCGTGACTATTTTGTAAAAGTTGCGGAATTTATTCATCTTATTGATGGGACGAAAAAGAAAATAGAGGATCATACATTTGATGGGATGCAGATAGAAGAACTGGCTGCATGGAACAAGAAGCTTTACAGCGATATCCTTCCGGAACATTACCGGGAGAGCTATGCAAATCCGGATTATGCGGTGGCGCAGCTTGGAGAAGCGTATGGAAGCACACTCAGTGCGCTGTATGCGGAAATACGTGCAGCAATCGTGTATGTATATGAAAAGAAAACAGAATATTTAGATATTCTGTTTGAACTTTTTATAGAGGTATATAATCAGTTCGAGGAAGAAGAAATGCCGGAGCCACATGTGTTAAAGGAGATCCTGTACTGGTACGCCAGCGATTACTGTGATGTTTTTGTGGCAGACCGCATCCATGAGCAGGTAGATGCTACACAGTCTTTTGCAGCAGATCTGATCCTTGGAAGTGATCTCGCAGATCTTCGTTATCTGTATCGCTTAGGAGAGTATATCAGTGACAGTGAGCTGACAACTGCAAAATATCTGTTGTCACTGGATGAAACAACAATTCAGAAGATGGCAGATGTATACACAGAAGGATACCGGATCGGTTTTGTGAATACCGGAAAAAATCTGTCTAAGAAAAAGACGGTCAATATCCGTTATGTATTAGGCTTTGAACGTGTTGTCAAAAAAGCAATTGAGAATTTTGATAAAATGGGGCTTAAGCCGATTATTTACCGGAGTGGTGTCAGCATGCTGACGAAGAGACAGCATTTGAAGATTGGATACTATGGAGCTATTGCAAATAAACAATATGAGTATGATCACAGAAATGACCAGGCGTTATTTTTGGATAAGAAATTTGTGGAACGCAAATTAGAAGTGATTGCGACTACTTACGAACATCTGAAAGAAGAAGCGGGAGCTTTTGCAGGACCGGCATGCATAGAGATGTTTGGAGAAGTTCCGTTTGTGCCGGAACAGAAAGAAACAGCTCTGAAATTAAGCGAGAAACAGCAGGAGTTGTCCGTATTTTTTGACGGACGTCAGAGTCGGCTTACGAACACTTATATTCCGGGAGATGAGAGAAGCTTTACGATCATTGCGTATCCGGTGCCGGAGATCGGAGAAGATTACGAGGAGATATTCCAGGAAATTATCCGGATCAATACGCTGGATGCGGGATTGTATGAACAGGTTCAGCAGACACTGATCGATGCACTGGACCAAGGAGAGTCCGTGCATATCTGCGGAGAAAATGGGAACCGCACTGACCTTACTGTACAGCTACACACGCTGAGTGATCCGGAAAAAGAGACAATTTTTGAAAACTGTGTTGCTGATGTGAACATTCCGGTGGGAGAAGTATTTACATCACCGGTACTGGAAGGAACAAACGGTGTACTGCATGTGAGCAAAGTTTATCTGAATGAGTTACAGTACAAAGATCTGGAAATTACATTTTCCAATGGAATGGTTGCAGATTACCGGTGTAGCAATTTCGAACGCGAGATGGAGAATAAGGAATATATCCGGGATAATGTTTTATATCGTCATGACACAGTGGCACTTGGAGAATTCGCAATCGGAACAAATACGACTGCTTATCAGGCGGCAAAAAAATATGGCATTGAGGATAAAATGCCGATTCTGATCGCAGAGAAGATGGGACCACATTTTGCAGTGGGGGATACTTGCTATAGTTGGTGTGAGGATATAGCGGTTTACAATCCAAATGGGAAAGAAATCATAGCAAGAGATAATTCGGTCTCAATCCAGAGAAAAGAGGATTTGGGAAAGGCGTACTATCACTGCCATACAGATATTACCATTCCGTACGAAGAACTTGGAAAGATCGAAGTAAATAAAAAAGACGGCGGTCATATTTTACTTCTGGAACATGGAAGGTTTGTTCTGCCGGGTACGGAGATTTTAAATGAGCCATTGAAAAATATAGATAAATAATGTAATATTTTCAATAGTAGAAGAACAGAAAGGAAGAGAAAAATGCCAAAAGTAGGAATTGTGATGGGCAGCGACTCGGATTTAAAAGTAATGAGCAAAGCTGCAGCGATGTTGGAAAAATTAGGGATTGATTATGAGATGACGATTATCTCAGCGCACAGAGAACCAGATGTTTTCTTCGACTGGGCGAAATCCGCAGAAGGAAAAGGAATTAAAGTAATCATAGCAGGTGCAGGTATGGCAGCACATCTTCCGGGAATGTGTGCGGCATTATTCCCGATGCCGGTTGTGGGAGTGCCGATGTCAGGTAAGAACTTGGCGGGTGAAGATGCACTGTTTTCAATTGTACAGATGCCACCTGGAATCCCGGTTGCCACAGTAGCAATTGATGGTGGTATGAACGCAGCAATTCTTGCAGCTAAGATTCTTGCAGTTTCAGACGCAGAGCTTCTTGAAAAGCTTAAAGCTTATACAACAGAGATGAAAGAAACAGTACAGGCAAAAGCTGCAAAACTGGATGAAATCGGATACGAAGCATATTTAAATAAATAAAACATACACAAAGGAGACGAGTTATGGATTACAAAAAAGCTGGTGTCGATATTGAGGCAGGTTATAGATCAGTAGAACTGATGAAGGAGCATGTAAAGAAAACAATGCGTCCGGAAGTTTTAGGCGGACTGGGAGGATTCTCAGGAGCATTTTCTCTTACAAAGATTAAAGAGATGGAAGAGCCGGTGCTCTTATCCGGAACAGATGGATGTGGAACAAAAGTGAAACTTGCCATGGTCATGGACAAGCATGATACGATCGGGATCGATGCAGTAGCAATGTGCGTCAATGATATTGCATGTGCAGGTGGAGAACCGTTATTCTTCTTGGATTATATTGCGTGTGGCAAGAATTATCCGGAGAAGATCGCAGCAATCGTAAGTGGTGTTGCAGAAGGATGCCTTCAGTCAGAGGCGGCGCTGATCGGTGGAGAGACAGCAGAGCATCCGGGACTTATGCCGGAGAATGACTATGATCTGGCTGGTTTTGCAGTTGGTGTCTGCGATAAGAAAGATATGATCACAGGGGAGAATTTAAAAGCAGGCGATGTACTGATTGGTATGGCGTCCAGCGGTGTACACAGTAATGGTTTTTCTCTCGTCCGCAAAGTTTTTGAGATGACAAAAGAATCTCTGGATACTTATTATGATGAACTTGGCAAGACGCTTGGAGAGGCGTTACTTGCTCCGACAAGAATCTATGTAAAAGCTTTGAAGAATGTGAAAAATGTCGGTGTAACAGTAAAAGCCTGCAGCCATATTACCGGTGGTGGATTTTATGAAAATATACCTCGTATGCTCATTGACGGTATGCATGCAGTTGTAGAAAAAGACAGCTATCCGGTACCACCAATCTTCAAACTGCTTGCTGAGAAAGGCGATATTGAAGAGCAGATGATGTACAATACATACAATATGGGATTGGGTATGATCGTTGCAGTTGATCCGGCAGATGTTGATAAGACAATGAAAGCAATCAAGGCAGCAGGAGATGAACCGTATGTTGTAGGACATATTGAAGCAGGAGAAAAAGGAGTTACCTTATGCTAAATGTAGTTGTAATGGTATCCGGCGGAGGAACGAATCTTCAGGCGATCATTGACGCAGTTCATTCCGGCAAGATTACAAATACCCGGATTGCAGGTGTGATCAGCAATAATCAGAATGCATATGCACTGACAAGGGCAGAGGAGAATGGTATTGCTGCGCAGTGCATTTCACCTAAGCAGTTTTCAGACAGAACAGAATTTAACAGGGCACTGCTTGATGTGGTTGATGCGATGAAACCGGATCTTATCGTGCTGGCTGGATTTCTGGTTGTAATTCCACCGGAGATGATCCGTAAATATGAACACCGTATCATTAATATACATCCGTCTCTGATCCCGTCTTTTTGCGGGACTGGATATTATGGACTGAAAGTACATGAAGCGGCACTTGCAAGAGGTGTGAAAGTGGTCGGTGCGACCGTGCATTTTGTGGATGAAGGAACTGATACAGGACCGATCATCCTGCAGAAAGCGGTGGAAGTACAGAATGGAGATACTCCGCAGATACTTCAGCAACGTGTGATGGAGCAGGCAGAGTGGCAGATCCTGCCAAGAGCGATTGACCTAATCGCTAATGGAAAAGTAAGTGTGACAGAAAGAATTGCAACAGTGAATGAATAAGTGGAGGACGAGAAGATGAATGTATTGATCGTAGGTAGTGGCGGAAGAGAACATGCAATTGCTTATTGTGTAGCAAAGAGTCCGAAGGCAGATAAGATATACTGTGTTCCGGGGAATGCAGGAATAGCACAGATTGCAGAGTGTGCGCCAATCGGAGCGATGGAATTTGACAAAATTGTAGCTTTTGCAAAGAAAAAGGACATCGATCTCGTTATCGTCGGAATGGATGATCCTTTGGTAGGCGGACTGGTAGATGCGCTGGAAGCAGAAGGTATTCGTACATTCGGACCAAGAAAGAATGCAGCAATTCTGGAAGGTTCAAAAGCATTTTCCAAGGATCTGATGAAAAAATACAACATTCCAACGGCTGCTTATGAGAATTTTACAGATCCGGATAAGGCACTTGATTATCTGAAGACAGCAAAGATGCCGGTTGTATTGAAAGCAGACGGATTGGCACTCGGAAAAGGTGTACTGATCTGCAATACACTGGAAGAGGCAAAAGAAGGCGTGAAGACGATTATGCTGGATAAGAAATTTGGCTCTGCCGGTAACGAAATGGTGATTGAAGAGTTCATGGTTGGACGTGAAGTCTCTGTTCTTTCTTTCGTAGATGGAAATACAATCAAGACAATGACTTCTGCACAGGATCATAAACGTGCAGGAGACGGAGATACAGGACTTAATACCGGCGGAATGGGTACATTCTCGCCAAGCCCGTTCTACACAAAAGAGGTAGAAGATTTCTGTAATAAATATATTTATCAGGCAACGGTTGATGCCATGAAAGCTGAAGGAAGACCATTTAAAGGTGTGATTTTCTTCGGACTCATGCTGACAGAAGCTGGTCCGAAAGTGTTGGAGTACAATGCCCGATTCGGAGATCCGGAAGCACAGGTTGTTCTGCCACGTATGAAGAATGATATTTTGGAAGTGGTAGAAGCCTGCATAGATGGAACGCTTGATCAGGTAGATCTGCAGTTTGAAGACAATGCAGCAGTATGTGTCGTTCTGGCAAGTGATGGATATCCGGTCAAATACGAAAAAGGAATTCCAATCCACGGTCTGGAAAAATTCGATGATGCAGACGGATATTATTGTTTCCATGCAGGGACGAAAGAAAACGATGGACAGATCGTCACAAACGGAGGACGTGTTCTTGGAATTACTGCAAAAGGAAAAGATTTAAAAGAAGCCCGTGCAAATGCTTATGCAGCAACAGAATGGGTAGAATTTGCAAACAAATATATGCGTCATGATATCGGTAAAGCGATTGACGATGCAATGTAAAATATAGTATTTATTAAAAACATAAAAACCAGCTTCCGGTTAGCGGATGATGTGTCTCTGTATCAGGATACATCATTCGCTAACCGGAAGCTGGCTTCTTGTTATGGCGGCATCTGACGACCGCTAATCAACGAATAAAACTCACAGAGCGTGTTTTGACGTTAAACATATCAATATGTGCCCAGCTCACTTAAGTACTGGTCGATTTTTTTCAGCCGCTTCTCAATGCCCTTCACATGGTGGCTGATCGTATCAAGCAGTGCTTCACATGCAAACTGTGGTGCGACAAGAGAATTGAAAAAAGCATTGCTGTCAACCGGAACTGTAATCAGAACAGTGGCATAAGGTGCGAGAAGTGCACTTGGCTTGTCTGTGAAAAGAATAATCTGTGCGCCGGCATCACATGCCATCTGTACAGCAAGTTTATCCATGGAAGAGTACCTTGGAAAGCTGAATACGATCAGGCAGTCCTCTTTTGAAATATTACACATATGATCAATCGGGCTGATGGAAGCGGAAGAAGTGCTTTCCACTCCGCGTACCATATGTTTCAGGTACAGAAGAAAATAATCGCCCAGACATGCATTGCCGCGGGATGCAACGATATATTTGTGTCTGCTGTTGATAATAATATTTGCAGCTTCATCAAAAGCAGAAGTTGCATTCTGCGAAAAAATAGTATCCAGATTTTTCGTTGTATTTTTATAATGTCTTTTAATATAATCTGAATTAGTATCCAATTTTGCCTGCTTGGCAACTCGCTGTGAAGGTACAGTAATGGAGCTGGAAATGCTCAGCACCTTATCCTGATAATCCTTTCGCAGGGATTTCTGGAATTCCATAAATCCACTGTAACCCAGAGAGCGGCTGAACCGTACGACAGAAGATTCGCTTACGCCAAGAGTGTCGGCGATATCCGTTGAAGTCATAAAGCAGGCATCGGCTGAATTGTCCAGAACATATTTGGCAATCAGCTTCTGCGTTTTTGTCAGAGTTGCATTATGTATTGTTTCTCTTAGTTCTTTCATAGTCTATTCCTCAGTTTTTTTACATATAAATAGAAATGAGATATTTCTAACTTAAATTTAATCATGAAAAGCCTAAATATGCAAGTGCAATTGTCGGCACAATTGACATATTATTAACGAAAATAAAACTTTCGTGAAATAAATAACTTTTATTGCATAACAGAAAGGGTTGTGTTAGTATAATTTTAGAGATAAATGAATAATATTCTTCATAAAAAATGAAAGATGAAAAATATTATCCCGGAAACTAAAAAGAAACGACATCAGTAAAACAGGAGGTAGTAAAAATGAAAGTTGGATGCGTAAAAGAAATCAAAAACAATGAATTTCGTGTAGGTATGACCCCTAACAATGTAAAGAGTTACAAAAATGCAGGACATGAAGTTTATATCGAAAAAGGCGCAGGGGTTGGCTCCGGCTTTACAGACAAAGAGTATGAAGATGCGGGCGCAATCATGATTGATTCTGCAAAAGAAGTATGGGACACCGTTGAGATGATGATCAAAGTAAAAGAGCCTCTTCCGGAAGAATATCCATTATTCCATGAAGGCCTGATTCTTTATACATATTTACATCTGGCAGCGGACAAACCGCAGACAGATGCACTCCTGAATGGAAAAGTAAAAGGCGTTGCATATGAGACATTGATTGAGCGTGACGGAAGTATTCCGCTTCTTGCACCGATGAGCCAGATTGCAGGCCGTCTGAGTATTCAGGAAGGCGCGAAATACCTCGAAAAACGTTTTGGCGGAGAAGGTGTTCTCCTGGCAGGTGTTCCAGGTACACCAAAGGCTAATATTGTAATCTTAGGCGGTGGTTCTGTAGGAACGAACGCATGCAAGATCGCAGTAGGTATGGGTGCCAATGTAACAATCCTTGATATCAATTTAAAGAGACTTGCATATCTGGATGATATTTTTGGAGCAAGAATTCAGACACTTGCATCTAATGATTCCAATATCGAACATGCAGTAAAAGAGGCAGATCTTGTAATCGGTTCTGTTCTGATTCCTGGTAAATCTGCACCGAAGCTGTTTAAAAAAGCATATTTAAAAGAGATGAAACCAGGTGCTGTATTTGTTGACGTGGCAGTTGACCAGGGCGGATGCGGTGAGACAACAAAAGTTACGTATCATGATGATCCGATTTTTATTGAAGACGGAATCGTACATTACTGTGTAGGAAATATGCCTGGAGCAGTTCCGAGAACATCTACAATTGCGCTTACGAATGCAACATTAAGCTATGGACTTCAGATTGCAGGAAAAGGTCTGGAGCAGGCTTGTAAAGATAATGAAGTGATTTTCTCAGCAATTAATACATACGATGGAAAACTGACATGTAAGAACGTTGCAGACAGTTATGACTGTTACGAATATGCAGATATCCATACACTCGTATAAGAGAGAAATTTCCAAACTTAATTCCTTCAAAGTTGCGAAAGAGAGCTTACAGTTTTTATTGTAAGCTCTCTTTAATTGTGTTATAGTGGTTGTATAACAAAATGAAAAAGGTGATAATGTGCTGATAGAAGTTGATTTTAACAGCGATGAAGCAATCTATGTACAGTTGCAGAACCAGATCATTATGGGAATTGCAACAGAGATGATCAAAGAAGGTGATACGCTTCCGTCGGTCAGACGTCTTGCAGACAATATAGGGATTAATATGCATACGGTGAACAAGGCATATTCTATTTTAAAGCAGGAAGGCTTTATACAGCTTGACCGCAGACGAGGTGCTGTGATCGCCATTGACGTAGACAAAGCGAGAGCGCTTCTGAAGTTGGAAGAACAGTTAAGAATCCTTCTGGCAAAGGGATGCTGTAAGAATATAACCAGAGAAGAAGTTCATACTCTGGTTGATGAGATTTTTGATGAATACGGGAAAGGAAAGACAGAATGATTTATACAGAACAGGCAAAAGAGGCGCTTCGCCTGTCCAGGACAATTGCGAAGGAGCTGCATCATCCTTATATAGGAACTGAGCATTTACTGCTTGCATTACAGAAAGTATTTACAGGTGTTGCAGGACAGGTGCTGGCAATGAACCGTGTGGATGAAGAACGTCTCGTGCAGGTTATTAATGAACTTGTAACTCCGGTTGCAGGTATACAGACGATTGACAGCAGAAGTATTAAGAACAGTCCAAGATTGGAATTTGTGTTAGAAGAGAGTAAGATAGAAGCAGTGCGCGTGCATGCAGATAAGATAGGAACAGAACACATGCTCCTTGCGCTTGTGCATGATGCAGACTGTGTGGCGGCAAGAATATTGCAGACGTTAAATATCAGTCTGCAGAAGATATCGCAGGATATCTGGCTTGTATCCGGTGTTGATCCGAGAGAGATGATGGAGGATATGGCAGCAGATGCAGGTGGAAGAAAGGATTCCGTGCTGGATCAGTATGGAACAGATCTGACACTGCGTGCAGAAGAAGGCAAATTAGATCCGGTGATCGGACGAGAGAAAGAGATTGAGCGTCTGATGGAGATCTTAAGCAGAAGAACAAAGAACAATCCGTGCCTAGTCGGCGAACCGGGGGTAGGAAAGACCGCAGTGATCGAAGGCCTTGCAGCCCGAATTGCTGCAGGAATTGTTCCGGAAAGTATGAAGAACAGGCGGATCTATACGATGGATCTTGCGGGAATGCTTGCAGGCACGAAGTACCGCGGAGAATTTGAAGAACGTATGAAACGGCTGATCCGTGAAGTAGAGAATGCTGGAGATATCATTTTATTTCTGGATGAAGTGCATACGATCATTGGCGCAGGCGGCGCAGAAGGTGCGATGGATGCTTCTAATATTTTAAAACCATCGCTTGCGAGAGGAGAACTGCAGCTTATTGGTGCAACAACGATTTCTGAATATCGCAAATATATAGAGAAAGATGCTGCATTGGAGCGCAGATTCCAGCCGGTTACGATTGAAGAGCCGGATGAGAAGAAGTGCACAGAGATTTTAAAAGGATTAAGAGCCGGTTATGAGAAGCATCATCAGGTAGAGATTGATGAAGAAGCGCTGGATGCTGCGGTGAAGTTATCTGAGCGCTATATCAGTGATCGCTTTTTGCCGGATAAAGCCATCGATGTTCTTGATGAAGCGTGCGCGAAAGTACGGTTGCGTGGATTCAAGGCACCGGCATCTGTATATGATCTGGAGGAACGTCTTGTAAAAGTAAAGACAGATCTGGAAAATGCGATCCGCAGCGGTGATATGTCGGAAGCCAGAGAGAAGAACCAGGAAAAAGAGCAGATCCAGAGGAAATTAGAACGGACGCAGGAGCGCTTCCGGCGGAAGAATAAGGAAAGCAAATTTACTGTTACAGAAGATGATGTTGCAGATGTTGTAGCTGAATGGACGAAGATTCCGGTACACAGACTTAAGGAAGAAGAAAGCGTGAGACTTAAGAAGCTGGAGGCAACGCTTCATAAACGTGTAGTCGGTCAGGAAGAAGCCGTTACGGCGGTGGCAAAGGCAGTAAGACGTGGACGTGTCGGTTTGAAAGATCCGAACCGCCCGATCGGTTCATTCTTGTTCCTCGGACCAACTGGTGTAGGAAAGACAGAGCTTTCAAAAGCGTTGGCAGAAGCAATGTTTGGAAGTGAAGAGTCTATGATCCGGGTAGATATGTCCGAATATATGGAAAAACACAGCGTGGCAAAACTAATCGGATCTCCACCGGGATATGTCGGGCATGAAGATGGTGGTCAGTTGAGCGAGCAGGTGCGCAGACATCCATATTCGGTTGTATTGTTCGACGAAATTGAAAAAGCGCATCCGGATGTATTTAATATATTGTTACAGGTTTTAGATGATGGACATATTACAGATTCACAAGGAAGAAAAGTAGATTTCCGTAATACCGTGATTATTATGACATCGAATGCCGGAGCACAGGCGATCATTGATCCGAAGAAGCTTGGATTTAATGTGAAGGAAAATGCGGCCGATGATTATAAGCGGATGAAAGATAATGTCATGCGTGAGATCAAACTGATCTTCCGCCCGGAATTTTTGAACCGTATTGATGAGATTCTCGTGTTCCATCCGCTTGGAAAAGCAGAGATCAAGAAGATTGTCGGAATGATGTGCCGCGAACTTACGAAGCGTGCGAAAGAACAGCTTGGAATTAAACTGACGATCCGTGAATCTGTGAAAGAGTATATTGCAGAAACGGGAATGGATCAAAAATATGGTGCAAGACCGCTCAGAAGAGCGGTACAGAACCAGCTGGAGGAACCGCTGGCAGAAGCACTTCTGAATGGAGAAGTAAAAAAAGACTCCGAAATAGTAGTCGGAATGTCTAAAAAAGAAATAAAATTTATCCCAAAAGCTACAAAATAAAAATGTTTTGATATATAATAGGGATACGAAAGAAGAACTGTAGGAGGACACATGAAATGGCAGCTGTGAAAGAATTATTAAGAGCTGAGAATGATGGAACATTAAGCTTTGGAGATTATACATTAGGGAGTAAGACCAAACTGGACGGTTTTGAATTTCAGGGAGACATTTACAAAGTAAAGACATTTTCTGAGATTACCAAACTGGAGAAGAACGAAATGTTCGTATATGAATCCGTACCGGGAACAGCAGTTACGAATTTTAATGCATCTGAACAAGTCGTTACATTTTCTGTATCAGCAATGCAGGATGTTCAGTTTACACTGGAACTGGAGGCAGATACCGAGTATGTAGTATATCTGGATGATGTGAATGTTGGAGATATGAAGACGAATCTGAGTGGTAAGCTGAGCGTCAGCGCTGAACTGGAACCAGAGCGTTCGATGGAAGTTAAGATCATTAAAAAATAATCCCGACCGATTATTGATATTGATGGAAACAAAGTGAAACAGAAAAGTCAAAAAGGGCTGCGAGAGAGCAGCTCTTTTTTTACCAAATTGTAGGAGCGTTAGAATGGCAAAAGCAAAGAAGAGTGTATATTTCTGTCAGAACTGTGGGCATGAAGAGTCAAAGTGGCTTGGGCAGTGCCCGATGTGTAAGGAATGGAATACATTTGCAGAAGAAAAGGTAGTATCGACAAAAGGACAGAAAAGTTCGGGGGAAAAACAGGTACAGGCAGTAACTTTGTCGAGTGTGACAACAGACGAAGATGAGAGAATGAAAACAGAACTGGTAGAACTGGACAGGGTGCTTGGCGGAGGAATTGTGCCAGGATCACTGGTCCTGGTTGGCGGAGATCCCGGAATTGGTAAATCGACATTACTTTTACAGGTTTGTCAGAAACTTTCTGCAATGAATAAAAAGGTGTTGTATATTTCAGGAGAAGAATCTCTGAAACAAATAAAACTGCGTGCGAACAGGATGGGTGAATTTTCAGAAAATCTTTATCTGTTATGTGAGACAAGTCTGAATCTGATCCAGACAGCAATCGAACGGGAAAAGCCGGATGTGGTAGTGATTGATTCTATACAGACAATGTACAATGAAGAGATTGGATCGGCGCCGGGGAGCGTTTCGCAGGTGCGGGAATCTACGAACGTATTTATGCAATTGGCAAAAGGTATGAATATTGCGATTTTTATTGTCGGTCACGTGACAAAAGAAGGTACAGTTGCAGGACCAAGAGTTCTGGAGCACATGGTAGATACCGTACTTTATTTTGAAGGGGACAGACATGCTTCTTATAGAATACTTCGAGGAGTAAAAAACAGATTTGGATCCACGAATGAAATTGGCGTGTTTGAAATGAGAAAAGAAGGCCTTGTAGAAGTTGAGAATCCGTCAGAATTTATGCTGAGCGGCAAACCGGAAAATGCATCGGGATCGGTTGTTGCCTGTGCAATGGAAGGGACAAGACCAATGCTGATGGAAATTCAGGCGCTGGTTTGTAAAAGTAACTTTGGAATGCCGAGAAGAACGGCAGCAGGAATTGACTATAACAGAGTGAATCTGCTGATGGCGGTTCTGGAAAAAAGAGTCGGATTGCCGTTATCCGGGTATGATGCGTATGTAAATATTGCCGGAGGAATCCGTATGAATGAGCCGGCAGTAGATCTTGGAATTATAATGGCAGTTGCGTCAAGTTATAAAAATCGTCCTGTAAGTGAAGATACGATTGTGTTTGGTGAAGTTGGGCTCAGTGGTGAGGTGCGTGCAGTAACCATGCCTGAACAGAGAGTTGCAGAGGCTAAGAAGCTTGGATTCAAGGTGTGCGTGGTCCCGGAAGTGTCGTTGAAATCAATTGGTAAAGTAGAAGGAATAGAAGTAATTGGCGTAAAAAGTGTAAATCAGACGATGAACTTATTGTAAGAAATAATTATCAGAATATTCGGAATTGAAGAAATTATAAAAACATTATTGACAATTATGAATTGTAGTGGTATTCTAATATAGTTGTCGCGTGAGACACACCTGAGAAGCGTAGATGTCACACGG